>ERZ1066124.15-NODE-15-length-230535-cov-27.040008_pt1 | contig 230535 bp, 213 predicted proteins | sample MGYA00382771_ERZ1066124 | MGnify/ENA primary metagenome ERZ1066124 (study PRJEB33369, sample SAMEA5778354) | biofilm metagenome | biome: Industrial cooling water; feature: Water cooling tower basin; material: Biofilm | place: United Arab Emirates | collected... | reverse complement strand
TTCACTACAACGCAATGAATGTGGATATTCAAAATTTATCGCATTTTAAGAAACCTTTTCCACTGTCTCTTGGATCACCAGTGAGTAAAATTGAGCATAGATCTACAAAATTGACATCGTTACTTATGGGAAAATTAACTAAATTAGTTTGGTGTTTAACAGCGATTGGAATTGTGACACCTGTTCTAGCACTCGATACATCAATTAGTGAAGAAGGAATTTTTGCCGATCGCTTACAAAATGAACCATTATATTTAACAGGGCGTAAAATTGCGATTGGACAAGTAGAAATCGGTAGACCTATTAAATACGGTTTTGATAAAGTAGCAGCGTGGCAACCTCCTTATACTCTATCAGGATTATTTTATCGGGATGAACTCGCCAAAGCCAATACCTATATCGATAATCATGCGGCGATGGTAGCAAGTGTCATGATCTCTCAAGATAAACGGCTTAAAGGTGTGGCTCCCGATGCTAGATTATATTCAGGTGCCGTCGGTTCGCTCAAAAAAGGTGGACAACCCGAAGAATGTTTAACGAGTCAACATATCGCATCGCAAAATAGTGGAGATGTCAGGGCGATTAATTTTAGTTTTGGGGAATCTTTACAACGTGATCCCAGAGAAAACGCTAAATTAGACGGAAACGCGTTGTTAACTCAGTGTATTGATTGGTCTTCTCGTGTTCATGACGTTTTGTATGTGATTGCTGGAAATCAAGGTAAAGGCGGTATTCCGATTCCTACTGATCACTATAATGGCATTACAGCCGCTTATACAGCCAAACGACAAGGACAGTACAAAAAAGTCGATTTTGCAAATTTAAGTGGTTTACCCGTCGGAATTGGTCGTAGTTTGATTAAAAAAGAAATTAATCAAGGAAGTCGTCGGGCGATTGGCTTAGTGGCACCAGGAAATAAAATTTCTGTCTATGATATGAAGGGAAAAGTCGTCGAAGTTAGTGGCACCAGTTTCGCGACACCTCATATTACGGCAACGGTTGCCCTATTACAAGAATACGGCGATCGCCAAATCCGTCTTTTTACACCCAACTGGACTACAGATGCTCGTCGTCATCAAGTGATGAAAGCCATCTTATTAAATTCTGCTGATAAAATTCAAGATAGTGGGGATGGATTATTACTGGGCATGAATCGAACCACTTTAAATAAACATAATCAAACTTGGCTTGAGTCTGATGCTTATCTTTCTCCTAAAATCCCTCTAGATATTGAAATGGGTAGCGGTCATCTCAATGCGTGGCGAGCCTATCAACAGTTTAGCGCATCTCAACAAAGTCCTAATACTCCCGTTACTGCCCTGGGATGGGACTATCAAACCGTTGAAATGAATGGTCATCGAGATTATATCCTCGCCCAACCGTTATTAGAAAAAAGCTTTGTTTCCATTACTCTAGCCTGGGATCGCGTAGTAGAACTTAATGACGCTAATCTAAATCAACAATACGACATCGGCGAAACATTCCGCGATCGGGGTTTAAATAATCTCGACGTTTACCTAATGAGTGCCAACCAAGATGATAATACTAAATATGCCTGTGCCTCGCTTAGTGATACAGACAGCATAGAACATATTTTTTGTCAAGTCCCTAAATCAGGTAAATATAAAATTCGTGTGCAGTATCGGCAAAGAATGAATGATGCTGATCAATCTTATGCTTTAGCTTGGTGGACTGTTCCCCAAAAACAATAATCATGCCCTGGCCCTGCATTTAACATCGATCTAGAATCAGTTAAGATAACTAAGCGTCTGATTACACCCCTTCAACATAAGGAGAACATCGAGTTAATGCTCGCTAACTCTCATCAACAATCATTAAAATTAAAACCACTTCCTCTTAATCGCCCTTTACTGATTATCGGTCATGGGACAAAAGACGAAGATGGTCGTCAAACCTTTATCGACTTTGCTAATACTTATCAAGAATTAGATCGATCCCGTCCTGTAATTCCCTGTTTTCTGGAACTGACTACGCCGACGATTCAAGATGGGGTAGATTATTGTATATCACAAGGCTACACCGACATTTCCGCAATTCCCCTGTTGTTGTTTGCCGCCCGCCATAATAAATTTGATGTCACCAATGAACTCGATCGCAGTCGTTTACGCCATCCCGAAGTACAATTTCACTATGGTCGTCATTTAGGGATTACACCAAGCCTTATTGAGCTATGGCAAGAGCGATTAGCTCAATTAGATAAAACTGAATTTAATCCCCATAATATCCCCCGTTCTGAAACAGTATTATTATTTGTCGGACGTGGTTCAAGTGATCCCGATGCCAATGGAGATCTCTATAAATTTGCGCGAGTTTTGTGGGAAGGTAGCGGTTATGCGACTGTAGAAACCTGTTTTATTGGTATTACTCATCCCCGCTTAGAAGAAGGGTTTCGTAGAGCATCCCTGTATCAACCAAAACGTATTATTGTTTTACCCTATTTCTTGTTCACTGGCGCATTAGTGAAAAAAATCTATCGCATTACCGCCCTTCAACAAGAAAAATATCCTCATATTCTGATGACCAATTTACCCGAAATGGGGATTCAGTCTCAGATATTACAGCTAGTGCGAGAACGAGAAATAGAAACCCAACTAGGAATAGTACAGATGAACTGTGAAATGTGTAAGTTTCGTCTAGCTGCATTATCCGACGACCATCACCATCATGATCATACTCATACCCATGATCACCATCACCATCATCATGAAAATAACGATCCTTATGCTAAGTTAGAAGATTATCATCAACGCATCTGGCAAGTTCCATGAGTGAAACAGAAATCATGATCGGGGGGAAAGTACGTTTAGTGGTTCGTCCCCCCTATCTTAAAACGGCTGAACCAATGCCCATGTTGCGACCTTCAGACATATTAGAACTCGGTGACGAAGGAGTTGTAATGGATCGTCGTCCCGCAGGATATTGGGCTGTCCGTTTTAAACGAGGCGCGTTTTTAATTGAAAGTCAATATATTGAACCCGTTGAAAGTCATCAAGATTTACTTTGATTAGTAATTGCCATCATTTTAATATTTTCTTTATATTCTAGAGGAGCCAAAGTTATCGCTTCTTCAAATAAAGGATCGGCTTCTGCTTTTTGTCCTTGTTCTTGAAAAACGAGGGCTTTGGCTAATACAGGGCGAAAATCTTGAGGATCATGTTGAATCGCTTGATCATAAAGTGCGATCGCTTGATCCCATTGTTGTTGATCTACATAAATTTCCCCTAAGAGTAACTCAAGGGAATTAAGATCGGTTTGAATTTGACCTTGTTTACTTTGTTCTACCGACTTTTGTACTAGATCAATTGCCTCAGACGATTTATTTTGTAGCAGCAGGAGATCAACAAACCCTCTTAAAGCCAACATTTCATCAGGATGGGACGCTAAAAGCTTTTGATAAGTCGTGTTTGCTCCCTCATAATCTTGAGTCTGTTGTTGAGCTTGAGCGAGTAAAATTGAATAATCCGTTTGTTCGGGATTAACTTTAGCTAATTGTGCTAAAGGTGCGATCGCCTCAACCAAATTACCTTGTTTTAAACGAGTTTGAAATAAACCCCTTAAAGCATTTTGATTTTCTGGCTCTCGTTGTAACACCATTTGATAGCCCTGTGCTTCAGATTCCAATTTAGACGGGAAAGATGACGAAGCTTGATGAGTTTTATTTGAGACTAGAAAAAAACTACTAATTAGAGGCATCATAGAAAAAGAAACCAACGCAAAAACCATAATGGCTAAACTAATGGTTAACCAGCGTTTTTGCTTAGGCTGAATCGTACTCATAGACAAAATCCTAGAAAAAAGATAACTTAATCAGCTTAAACAAAGTTAACGAATTTATCTGTTTTCAGACTCGTTATTGAGTACAATTAGCAGACAGTCAACTTTAATCAAAGCTTTGCCGTGGACACTGATTTTTAAGATAATTGATCTTAAAGCAGACTCCAAGCCTTGATTAACGAATCTATAAGTTATTTTGGTAAGTTGGATAAACTTTCCAAAATTCATTTGTTGTTTATTTAGTGTGTCTCCGCCGCTAGGAGTTTAATATGAATCCCCCAGTGAATCGGTCATCCGAATCACCTCAACCCAAAAAACCCAAGAAAACTAAGCCGCCTGCTTCTCAAACTGAGCCGACTGAGGTCATTAAACCCGAAATCACTCAGTTCAAACCGTCTGAGGTTGTTTCACCATCTCCATCAATTGAGGTGCCAACCATTGCTCCTCAAGAGCCAGAAATAGAAGTCACACCCTTTACGGCTAAATTACCCCAACCGCCTCAAGCGACCCCAAACCCAGTAGCGACGGTTCCGAATACTGTTATTCCAGCAGATGCTCCCATTGCTACGCCTAAACCTTCTAAACTGATTAAACTCAAACCAGCATCCGACTCAGAATCATCGCCATCTCCAGAAGCAGGAACTGACGACGCTGTAATTGATCGCAATCAACCCATTCCACCCCCTAGCCATCCCCGTCAATATCGAGCGATTGGTTTAGTTTATGGTCAATATCAGCGTGAAGAGGAGCAATTAACCAAAGGAAACATTCTGACACAGGATGGAACGGCTCTTGATGCGGTTGTATTAGGTCGCGTGATTAGTTTAGTCAAAAATCACCTCGATCTAGAAAAACCTCATTTGTGGGTGGTCTATCCGCGTACACGTCAAGAAGATGACCATTTACACGTTCAAATTGTCGGAGTTTGGGAACCCGAAACCCTAAAACAAGAAACGCCAGAGGGAGAAGAATCACCTGCTGAAATCACGCCAGAAGTCAAAACATCACCGAATCCTGGTTATTTCTCAATTCGAGGTGAAGTCATTTTTGCTTCTTTAGAAGAAGAAACTGTAATTATTAAAATTCGCCAATCACCGAAAAAAGACGAAGAAAAACCCAAATTTTTTAAACTAAAACTTAAAGGAACACTGCCAAGCAATCGACCTTTTAAACGTTTCTGGGACTTACAAGTTCAACTTGAAGGCTCAAGTCTGATGATTGAGCAGGGAGAAGATTTAGGCTTTGCTTCTAAACGAAAACCCTTTGACAAAAAAGGTGGTGGTAGACCTTTTGGACAAAAACGGTATAATGACGACACTGGCAAATATGAGCCAGGTACACGTCCCTCTCGACCCGAAGCAAAACCACAAGGAACAGATACTCAGCCACTCAAGCGACCTTTACCTTCTAAACCGATTAAAGGAGACCAAGGTAAAACCCCAGAATAGAGTTATTGCACTCCTATAGAGTTTATTATGCCAAGACCGAAACCTATTCCCCCAAAACCTGGACAAGAATCGGTTTGGGATTATCCGCGACCACCTCGAATTGAACATACCCCAAAACACCTAAAAATTTTGTTTAACGGGGTGGTTATTGCTGATAGTCGAAACGCCTATCGCGTCCTTGAAACCAGTCATCCACCTGTCTATTACATTCCACCAGACGAGATCCAAATGGAATATCTGCAACCGAGTTCTCAAGGTTCCTATTGTGAATGGAAAGGCATGGCGGGGTATTATACGATCGTTGTTGGAAATCAACAAGCGGTTAATGCTGCATGGTCTTATCCCCAACCAACCCCCGATTTTGCGCTAATTAAAGATTATGTCGCGTTCTATCCCTCCAAAATGGAAGCGTGTTACGTCGATGGCGAAAAAGTAATCCCGCAACCAGGGCAATTTTACGGTGGTTGGATTACAAGCGATATCGTTGGCCCTTTTAAAGGAGAGTCGGGTAGTTGGGGCTGGTGAGATGAAAATAAGCTAAAAAACGTGAAATCAATTTCTATTAGCTTATTTACGATATTTTAAGCGATGACTGATTAGACAGTGATTGCTACTGAGGTTCTTCAGACAAAATCGCCTCCAGACATCCGACGCACTTGTTCAGGGGAGATAGGTTTGGGTTCTAAACGTTGAAAATACTCAATTTGTTGTAGATAAGAACGTGCTTCTTGAAAATTTTTCAATTGAACTAATACCATGTCCTGATAAACGGCATCTTGGGGAGTAATCATTAATGGGATCAATTCTTGTAATTGCTTTTCAGAAATAGATTGTTCTAAATATTTTAAGAAAAGATCACGTTTATAAGGGCGGGTGCTGACTATATACCAATTCACTTGTGCAGACTGTGTTGAAGGATTGTGCTGTTTTGATTGTAGCCGATGATGGCGGTGCCGTTTTTTTTATAAAGCCGTTTTGGGGTCAGGATGTAGACAGTACAAGTATTATAGCTTTTGGTGACACGTTACGCTTGACTCCTGAAAAGCTCACAAAAAATAAGCTATGTATAAAAAAGAGTTAAATCTGCCTACAATAGATTAATAATCTTCATTGGCGGATTTATGAAAAAATCTCTGTATGTTCGGCATCGTAGCCAAAATTCTCAACCTGAGCCGAATGAAATTGAGATGCCAGTGGAGGATACTGAGCAAGCCCAATCCCTCCAGAGTCAATCTCAGTTACCAGAAATGAATGACCCCAACGAGTTAGATTACGCTGTAGAGCAAACTCAAGCAGTGGAGGCGGTACTAATTTACTCAAAAGGATTTGATGCAAGTCTTAATGATGAGATTAGAGAAGAAATTAAACACGGTGATGGCTCAACCTTTTTTTTCGACTCTGAGAATGAAGAATTTCCTGATTCGTTCTCCGAAGACTATATTGATTTCCTACTCAGTTATGAGTAAGAGCATGGGTGACATCTGAAACGCTTAAGGACACCGAGGAAGGCTTGTAATCGGATAAAGCAGAAAAATGAATCAACCGTAAAAGGCTGAATTATTCTAAGCGATTAAAACATGGTATGGTACGTTCTGTAACAAAAAGCTTTCTAAAAACTATAAATTAGAAAACTATGTTATAGTGAAAGGACGAGAATCAAGATCAGTGCCTAGTTTGTTGTCAATATTAAAAAAATTAAGTTTTTCACATTAGTATTCGTCATCTTCTTTACGCAATTTTGCCTCTCTACACATTTTTCCAGTTTAATGAAGGAAGTAATTCATGTCTATATTTGTTGGCAACCTCTCGTACGAGGTAACACAAGAGGATATTGTTGATGTTTTCGCCGAATATGGCAAAGTTCAGCGTGTCCATATTCCCACGGACAGAGAAACAGGTCAGAAACGAGGTTTCGCTTTTGTAGAGTTAGAAACCAAAGTTCAAGAAGCCGCAGCAATTTCGGCTTTAGATGGAGCAGAATGGATGGGGCGTGACCTCAAAGTTAATCAAGCCAAAGAGCGAGAAGACAGAGGTTCAGGCAACGGAAATCAACGAAGAAATCGTTACTAAAGTTAATTTTTAGTTTCTGAATACACAGGAAGGTTACTTTAACTTTCCTGTGTTTTTTTTGCTGTAAGGTTTTCTCCTCTATACGCGATAGTCAGCCTCTAGAATTTTTTTCTTTAACCCATAAATTCTTTAAACATTTCCAAAAGTGGAAATTTGTTAAATCATTAATAATTATTAATTTACTAAACTTTAATATGTATTTTAAAATACAGTTATTAATTTTATTAATTTACCTAGTTTATAATTCTATTTCAATTATTCTGATATAAATTATGAATGAAATAAATTTTAACATTTTCTGCGGTTATCTGAAATTTTAAAATTTGATAATTTCTCTCATGCGCTCTAGCTAAAAAGCGATATTCTAGGCTATATATGCTTGATAAATAGCTTAATAGTATGTTGTTTCATAACAATAGTATAAATCATTCAAACTGGCTTAACCTAACAAATTTAGGGGTCAGCTTGTCTTTATCTATAGGCATAGTTGCACCCGCTTTAGCAGAGCCTCAATTGAATCCGATTACGGGTCTTAGAGAAAATATTAGATACAATGCTCAACAAAATCGTCAGCCATCAGGCTATATCGGAAATACCAAACCCACCGAAACAATTGAACAAGTTACCTCAGTTTCGGAATTAAAAGACGTTGAACCGACTTCTTGGGCATTTGAAGCACTTCGGAGTTTAGTCGAACGCTATGGCTGCATTGTCGGTTATCCAGACCGCACCTATCGCGGAAATCGTGCCTTAACTCGTTGGGAATTTGCGGCAGGGTTCAACGCTTGTCTGAATACAATTGGTAGCTTGATACAAGATGGAGTCGGTGTCCTGAGAGAAGATATCGATAAACTTACACGATTAATGCAAGAGTTTGAATCAGAATTAGCCGCTTTAGGGACACGCATCGATAACCTAGAATCAAGGGTTGCATACCTCGAAGATCATCAATTTTCAACGACGACTAAACTGAACGCTCAAGTTATTTGGTCGATTAATGATACATTCGGTGATGCTGTGGGTTCAGATAGCGCGCCGCTACGCGGATCCCTTCGGGATCGTTCAGAAACTCAATTTGCTTACCGTATTCGGATGAACTTTGAAAGTAGTTTCACAGGTAAAGATTTATTAAGAACACGTTTACAGATGGGCAACTTTGGTTCTATCGGAGAGGTAACGGGAACAAATATGACGCGATTGAACTACGACAATAATTCTAATAATCAGGTACAAGTCGCCCACTTATTCTATATCACGCCAATCAACGATTACATAACCCTAAGAATGGGGCCAGTCGGTGTCGGATATACCGATATTACTGATACGATCACTCCACCAACGATCGCAGACGACGCATTAGGCATCCCTTCGCGATTTGGGGAATATAACCCAGTCTATCGTCGCGGGGGTGGGGGTGGTGCCATTAACCTGAAATTTGTTAAAAATTTGGAATTAACTTTAGGATATCTAGCAGAAGACGCTCAAAACCCTGGAGAAGGAACTGGGTTATTTAATGGAACCTATCATGCACTAGCGCAATTAGCCTTGTATGGAGATAATGGAGCAGTGGGGTTTGCCTATTCACGTTCCTATTTTCCAGCAGGACAGACCGATCTGACGGCGGGTACTGGAAGTTTTTTAGCAGTTCAACCTTTTGGAGATAGTATTGCCACATCGGGAGACTTCTTTACACTACAAGCTTACTATCGCATTACGCCTAACATTCAGATTCATGGTTGGGGAGGCTATATTAATGCCGATGCCCATGATTCAGGATTGAGTAATCTTTCTGATGGTCGCGGTAATACGATAGAAAGAAATGTACGCGATGGAGATCATGCAGAACTTTGGTATGGTGCGGTAGGGGTGAGTTTTCCTGATGTGGGTGGCGAGGGATTTTTACCTGGGTTCTTATTTGGCGTTCCACCAACTGTCACTAATAGCGATGTTAGAGAAGATCGAAATACAGCCTATCATCTAGAAGCGCTCTATCGGTTACAACTCAATGACTACATTACAGTTACGCCTGGCTTTTGGGTAATTTTTAATCCTGAAAATGATAGCCGCAATAATACCCAATGGGTAGGACATATTAGAACTAGCTTTAATTTTTAAAAGTTGCACTAAGGATGAATTTAATCTAGTTCATCCAAAATTTTTACAAATCAATTCTGTTAAAAGTATGACACAAACAGCCCCAATGTTCAGTAAAACCGCAGTTACACTCATAGCCCCTTTATCTGGCTATATTTATCCGATTGATCAAGTACCTGATCCCGTTTTTGCTCAAAAAATGGTCGGGGATGGTATTTCGATCGATCCTGTTAGTCAAAGTTTACTTGCCCCTTGTGATGGCGAGGTGATTCAACTTCATCCCTCACACCATGCTGTCACCATTAGAAACCCAGAAGGTTTAGAAATATTGATGCACATCGGTTTAGACACCGTGAAACTGAGAGGGGAAGGCTTTAACCCAAAAGTGAAAGAGGGGGATCGCGTCAAAAAAGGCGATATACTGATCGAATTTGATGCAGATTATCTGGTACTGAATGCCAAAAGTCTGATCACCGTCATTGTAATTGCCAATAGTGATCAAGTCGCTCGATTTTTGCCCCGTAGTGGTAGTGTAACTGCTGGACGCGATGCCATTCTCGAACTTAAGTTAGGAGATGTCCAAGCCGAAACCAGTAACGCGAAAGGAATTACAGTCACATCCGAGCCAATTATCATCCTTAACCCAACGGGACTTCATGCCCGTCCCTCGGCAGTTTTAGTCAATTTTGCCAAAAAATATCAATCGAAAGTCACCCTCAAAATGGGGGATAAAGAAGTTAATGCGCGTAGTGTCACAGGTTTGATGGGTTTACAAGTGGGCAATGGTGCAACGGTTCATCTTATAGCAGAAGGAGAAGACGCAGAACTCGCGGTGAAAGAACTGACTGAGGCTATTCGTTCGGGGTTAGGGGAGGAAGTATCCGCACCTGCCCCTGCGAGTATGGTTCAGTCGGCTTTATCTACCCCTGCCACTCCGCCACCCTATCCCCGTTCAGAAAATCCGAATATTGTTCTAGGGGCTTCTGCTTCACCTGGGGTTGGAGTTGGTTATATTTATGTCGTCAGACAACAGGAAATTAAAGTCACTGAAAAAGGCGAAAACCCAAATCAAGAACGACGTAAACTAGAAAAAGCGATCGATCAAGCGACTCTAGAAATTGAAGCATTACGGGCTAAAGTCCACGCCCAAGGTGATCCCAGTAAAGCAGCGATCTTTGCAGCACACCAAGAATTACTAGAAGATCCAGAATTGATGGATGTTTCAACCAGTGCGATCGATAAAGGCAAAAGTGCGGCTTATGCGTGGCAACAAGCTTTTACCAATCAAGCGACAATCCTATCACAACTGGATAATCAATTATTAGCAGAACGGGCGAATGATTTACGGGATGTGGGAACTCGGGTTTTACGCATCTTAACAGGTGTGGTCGAAGTTGAAACGACCTATCCTGATCATGCGATTTTGGTGGCTGAAGATTTAACCCCTTCGGATATGGCTAATTTGGATCGCACCAAAGTCAAGGGTTTTTGTACTGTAGGGGGTGGGGCAACTTCTCACGTTTCGATCATGGCGCGTTCAATGGGCATACCTGCGATCGCGGGAACTGAACCAAGAGTCTTAGATTTAGCCGATGGCACACCTGTTATCTTAGATGGAACCAAAGGCAAACTCAAACTGAACCCCGCATCTGAAGAAATGGAACGGGTAACAAATCTACAACTCAGAATAGCTGCCAAACGCCAAGAAGATCTAACCCACACGATGGAATACGCCCTTACTCAAGATGGCAAACGGATCGAAGTTGTGGCTAATATTGGCAGTCAAAAAGATGCTGAAGAAGCCGTTAAACTCGGGGCTGAAGGGGTTGGATTATTGCGAACGGAATTTATCTTTATGGAACGCTCCTCAGCACCTACTGAAGACGAACAAACCGCGATTTATTCAGGCATTGCTAAGGTTTTGGGGGCAGAACGTCCTCTAATTATCCGTACTCTTGATGTTGGTGGCGATAAACCCATTCCTTATATGCCCATTCCCAAGGAAGAAAACCCCTATTTAGGAGAACGCGGTGTCCGAATTGGTTTTGATCGTCCTGAAATCCTACGCACTCAAATTCGAGCTATTTTACGCACTTCTGCTGTCGGTAAAGTGTGGGTGATGTTTCCGATGATTGGACGTTTAGAAGAGATCCATATGGTTAAAAATATGATCGAAGAAGAACGTCAAAACTTAGGAGTAGCCCCCATTAAAACAGGAATCATGGTGGAAATTCCCGCCGCCGCAGTGATGGCAGATCTCTATGCCAAAGAAGTTGATTTCTTCTCAGTTGGTACAAACGACCTAACTCAGTATACTCTAGCCATGGATCGCGGTCACCCGAAACTCGCCCCCTATGTTGATGGTTTGCATCCAGCGATTTTAAGACTCATTGCTCAAACCGTCAAAGGTGCCGATCAACATGGTAAATGGGTTGGTGTGTGTGGTGGCATCGGTAGCGATCCTCAAGCGATTCCGATCCTAATTGGTATGGGAGTTAAGGAGTTGAGCGTCAGTATTAATAGTATTCCCACGATTAAGGCTCAGATCCGCACCCTCAATACTGCTGATTGTCGGAAAATGGCAGACCAAGCCCTAGCCGCCGAAACGGGTGCCGAAGTGCGAGATGTTTCACCTTTACCTGAAATTTAAGTTTTTGTATCATTCAATACAACATTAAAATAAATTATCTGCTATGTTCAAGAACGCTTTTGCTCTGCTCCAGAAGATGGGTAAAGCCTTGATGCTTCCCGTCTCCGTTTTACCGATCGCAGGTCTACTTCTCGGACTCGGAAGTGCAAGACTGATCGAACTACAACAAATCAAAGATGGTGTCATTAATAGTCCCAGATTTTGGTTTATTCCCGAACAATTAGCCCAGATCATGAGAGCGTCGGGGGATGCCGTTTTTGCTAACCTACCGATTATTTTTGCGATTGCGGTAGCCATTGGTTACACCGATAATGATGGGGTTTCGGCGGTAGCGGCGATCGTCGGATTTGCTATTTTTCTCGCGTCGATGGGAATGGCAGCCGTTCATCTGTTTGGTGTACCCCCCTTTGTCAATTGTGATGCAAACTCCTTAAATGCTGTTGCTCAAAACCTGAATCTTCCACCTGACGGAGTGATTAATGCTTGTCCAGAAAGTTCTCTTAAACTCGTATTAGGTATACCAACCCTTGATACGGGCGTATTTGGTGGCTTAATTGTCGGTTGTTTAGCCGCTTATCTGTTTCTCAAGTTTTTCCGCATTCAGTTACCGCAATATCTCGGTTTTTTTGCGGGTAAGCGTTCCGTTCCCATTCTCACGGGCCTAGCCTGTATTTTACTAGGGATTGCGATGGCGGTGATCTGGCCACCGATTGGCAATGTGATTAATAGTGCAGCAAACGCAGCAGCAGACGGGGGGAATGTTCCGCTTACTGCTTTTATCTATGGTTTTGTAGAACGATTACTCCTACCGTTTGGTTTACATCATATTTGGAACGTACCCTTTTTCTTCCAAATCGGCTCATTTACCAATCCCGTGACAGGAGAAATAGTCAGGGGTGATATCGCCCGCTTTTTCGCAGGAGACCAAACCGCAGGCATTTTAGGGGGTGCGTATTGGTTTAAGATGTTTGGTTTACCCGCAGCAGCGATCGCTATCTGGCATTCAGCCAAACCTAAAAACCGAAAAGTAACTGGCGGGATTATGCTATCGGCTGCTTTTACTTCGTTTCTGACAGGAATCACGGAACCGATTGAATTTTCCTTTATGTTCGTTGCGCCTGCTTTGTATGGAATTCATGCACTGATGGCAGGTTTTGCGGACTGGTTATTTGCTACCCTTGGCGGACGGATGGGTTTTACTTTCTCTCAAGGAGGAATTGACTTTTTACTGTTTAACAGTTTGGGGACAAAAACTTGGTTAATTCCCGCAGGTGCGCCGTTTTTTGCAGCATTGTATTACTTTACGTTTAAATATGCGATTAAATACTTTGATTTCAAAACCCCAGGGCGAGAAGACGAAGATACAGCCACCGTCGGAATCGAAGAAGGTGATTACGGGATGTCAAAAGCGTTAGTCAGAGCGTTTGGCGGTCGTCATAATATTGCTAGTATCGATGCTTGTATCACTCGTCTGCGAATGACAGTCAATGATATCAATAAAGTCAATGTCGATCGTCTTAAAGCACTCGGCGCGTCTGGTGTCTTAACGGTTGGGAATAGCGCACAAGCCATCTTTGGCCCCCGTTCGGAAAACCTCAAAACTGATATGGTCGAATATCTTAAGGTAGCAGGGCCAGAAGCGGATGTTGCCGACTTACCCACGACACCCACCGCAACCGCCGAAGTTGCAGCCACCAAAATCGAAGCAAAACCTCTAAAAGCAGAAGAAATAGCTCATATTCGCGAAATGATTAACGCTTTGGGTGGTAAGAGTAATATCCGTAAAGTTGATTCAGCCGCCATCACCCGTTTACGTTTAGAAGTAGGCGATCAAGAATTAGTCGATGAAGATGCCCTACGAACGGCGGGAGTTAAAGGAATCATGCCTTTATCTGATTCGGTCGTACATTTATTAATCGGATTAAATGCCGAACAATACGAGAAGGAAATGAAGACCCAGTTAGGTAGCACTTAACCTAAGCATAGGGGGTAGACTATCTACCCCTGTTTTTTTTAAATCAATTGATCATCGCTAATTTTTCTGGGATTTATGTTTATCTATTTTGCCGTACTACATTCACTAATTGTTACACTCTAGCTATTCAAGCAAGACAACTATTACTCATATATATTGCTAAAAAATCATTCTTAATCTATAATCTATTAAAAATTCTGGTTAAATGGAAATAAAATGGAAAATTTTTCTTAGATTTTTTACGTTGTAATTGTTAAGTAATTCTTCAATTTATTTGTCTAATAGGCTATTATTTTCCTTTTGCAAAAATTCAATATTTAATATTTACATGAAAATCGTCACAAAATTAAAAATACTGCCAAGACTTAATAGTGTACTAATTGATCCAGTCATTCACAAAATATATTCAGAAAAATTACTCAGCCATAAGCTAATATTTTGCATAAACTCTGGCAGATCGGGTTCAAATTATTTAGCAGGACTATTAGGAACAACAGAAGAAATTCTAAGTTATCATGAACCATCTCCAGCAATGAATGGTGATTATACTTCTTTAATTAATCAGTATGAATATAATTACTCATTTAACAAGAGAAAAATTAAAAGCCAAGCGATTAAAAATATTCTTTTAAAACTTCCTAGAGACAAAATATATTGTGAAACTAACCATATGTTTATTAAAACTTTTTTTGATGTTGTGATTCATGACTTTAAAAATATAGAAGTTATTATCTTACGCAGACGTTTAGCATCTGTTCTAAAAAGCTTTATTGAACTTGGATATTTTTCGAGCAAAAATCCTAATTGGTCGGGATGGATGTCTAGTCCAAATGCGGTAACTTCTGCTATTCCTTGTATTGCAAGTGACCAAAATTTAGATCAATATGATCTTTGTATTGCTTATCTGATCGATATTGAAGCAAGAGCAATTCGTTTTCAAAAAACTTATCCATCGCTGAAAACTCATGAAGTTCGCTTAGAAAGCTTAAGTGATTTTTTAAATATTCAAGAATTATGCCAACAATTAAAAGTGACTCCTACTGAAGAAACTGAAAATATGTACAAAGTAAAAATCAATCAACGCTCTTCGGCAAAGGCAAAATATGGTACTCAAGATGTTGCTATTGATTATTGTCAAGAACGGATCAAACAATATGTTGAAAAAGCAACTCAAAAAGGAATTGTTATTCCTTCTTTGCCTTTTATTCTGGAGTAACTCAACAATTTTTATAAATTAAATGAAAAGTGTTACAGCCTTGGGTGACTAAATTTAAACTGATGGTGATAGCCATCATGATTAAAAGACGTTTTTGATTAATTCTATCCTGTAACTTAATTTGACCACAATTACAACCAATTACCAACTAAAACATAAGGCGCCCAATAACGCGGATGTTGATAGCGAGAATTGGATAAAACATTTAATTGTGCTGTCCGAAGGGCTTCTGCTTTAGTAATTTTTGGATTAATTAATTGTTGATAAAATTGACTCATCATTAAGGCACTCGTTTCATCATCAAGGTTCCACAAAGAGGCTAAGGTACTTCTTGCACCCGCTTTAACTGCCACTCCTGCTAATCCTAATGCTGCGCGTTTATCTCCTGTTGCGGTTTCACAAGCACTTAAAACTAATAGTTCAATTGCTTTTGAGCGTAATAATTCCCCTTGTCGTAAAAGTGTATCTAATTCATTAACTGTAATCGGTCGATCATAAGCTAAAATAAAGGTTTGAGCGGCTTTAGAACTAAATTGACCATGTGTGGCTAAATGAACAATAGGAAAAGAAATTTGCTCGATTGCTTGTTGTAAATTAGGTTCGGTAAAATCTTGATTGAGTAAGACTCGACTTTTAATAACCGATTGAATTTCTTTTACTTCTTGTTCGACAAAACTAAGTGGTATAAAACCATGACGAGATTCACTTAATCCTGCTGTTAAAGCGGTTAATTCGCCTCTTTCTAGGGGTTTGGGATCAATTAATTGTAAACCTGGGGTTAAAGCGATCGCATATTTTTCAATTAGATAATTTTTCCCATCATACAAAGCTGACATGGGAATATTTCTTAAGATCCCATCTAAAATAAAGACTAATGTTTGACTTTTATTTTGGGCTAATTCTGCTGTAAACGGTTCGAGTAGCCATTGATAAACTTGAGTCGAAAGGGTTTGTACTTCCCGCAAGGTATAGGGTTTAGTCAGAGAGAAACGCAGCTTTTCTAGCAAGGATTCTACTTCTGTTTGTGAGACATTAGTAGTATGACGTAATAACGGTTGATTGGGTAATGCAACAATGACTTCAAGACGATTACTTAATAAAATAGGATAAATAATCGCAGCATTTTGATCGAGTTTATCAATTTGAACAGGTTGGGTATCTAGACAAGCATCTTGGAAAAAATTGTCTAATTCTGCAAGTTGTAAAGCTTCAATGGTTTCTCTTGCTTGTTTTAAATCTAATTGTGTTGCATCAGGTTGTAAAAGTAAATCAACTAATTCTCGATAAACGGGTTCTACTTGATCTCGAAAGTCGTATTGCACCTCGGAACTAATTGCTACTAAATCACTTCTGAGGGATTTTAAGGTATTAACAGACTGGGTATAAGCAACGATCGCATCATTAATATTACCCTGTTGTTTTAAGATTCTTCCGAGTTGCCATTGCCATAAATAACTTAAATTTCCTGCATTAATACTTTGAGAAATTAATAAAGCTTGTTCCGTTAAATTTCTGGCTTCTGGATATTTTTGTTGTGATTCATAAACCTGACCTAAATAGCCTAATCCATATGATTTAGACCGTTGATCACCAATTTCTCTAGATTTTTGTATTGAATCTGCTAGATTTTTTGCAATTTTTATAGATGATATATTATTTTGAATTTTATTTAATTCTATTAAGCTTAAATTAAATTGTATCTGATGAAAAATTGTAGTTTGTCCTATGGGCAGTTGTTCTAATTTAGCTTGGATTTGAGGAATTAAATTACTTGCTTCGGTTCCTTGATTTTGTTTAATATATAAATTGAATTGATTTAGTAAAGCTTGTACTTGTGTTTCGGGTGATGGATTAATTTTAATTGCTTGTTGATAATAGGATAAAGCCTCAGTAATATTGCCTTGTTGTCTTGCCGTATTTCCTAAACTTAAAAGACTATTTCCCATTTCTTGAGTAGCCTTTAAGTTTTCGGCAACAGATAAACTTTCTTGCAAAGTTGTTTTAGATAATTCCAATTGTCCAATTTTGCGCCAAACTTCTCCTAAACTTTGTAATGCTCTACTTTTGATTAAACTATCTGGCTGGTTTTCTAAATCAGTTTGTAATTGAGTTAATTTACGAGTTGCTTGAGCATATAAACCTAATGATTGTAAGGCCTGAGCTTGATTGATTTTTCCTTGAGTTGCATTGGTAATATCACCAAGTTTTTGATAAATTTCCGCTGCTTGTTGCCAAGATTCTAACGCTAATTCTGCTTGGCCTAAACTGAGTTGATTTTGTCCTTGTACATCTAATATTTGTGCAGTTAATTGTTGTGTTTCGGAGTTATTCGGTAAAGTATCAAGGATGTTACGGCTTTCGGTTAAAGCTTGTTCAGATAATGGCCAGTTGCCCAGTTTTTGATAAACTAATGCCAGATTCCTTAAAGCCAAAATTTGACCGATTTGATCATGATTATTTTGATAATTTTGTCTTAATTCTTGAAGAATAACAATTGATTCGTTATATTGTCCAGTCTGATACAAGTTTTGGGCTTGTTGTTCAAGTTCTGGAGAGGCTAAGAGGATATTACTAAATACAGTAAAAGTTAAGGCAAATAAAAATAAACTCAAATAAATAATCTTTTTCATAATAATTTATTAAAAGAAAAATAGACGATATTGTATTGAAAAATGTATTCCATTATCTTGTAAACTATTGACGGGATAATCTAAATCGACTAAGGGAATTCCCCAATCGAGTTGGGCAGTAAAATTGTTACCAATTAATAAACGCAAACCGACACCAACTGAGTACAAGGTATTTTTCCTCAGTTCAACGTCACTATTATTCCAAACGGTACCAAAATCCAAAAATGGGGTAAGTTGTAAGGTGGTTTGCCAAGCGGGAATTTTAAGAATATTTTGGCGTACCTCTGCCGAAAAAGAAAAGCCATTATCAGCAAGTAACAGATCTTGGGGATAGCCACGAACCGTATAAACACCACCAATACTAAACTGTTCTAAGGAAAGTAATTCATTTGGACTTAATTGTAAATTGGTTCTAAAAACAAAGAGAGTATCAGGTGCTAAAACTCTTAAATATTGTGCTTGAGATTCCCATGAAAAAAATTGATCGCTGATGTGATTTCCATTAAGATCCGTTGCTTCTCCTTGTAAACCGATATTAAATTGCGATCGCACTGCAAAAACTTGTCGATTATCTCGTTTAATATATTCCTGTGAAAGTCTGATGGCGGTAATTTCTGTATCACTCTCTAAGCGTTCATTCACATCAACCAGTAATGATGTATCGGCAAATTGATGATCTACATTAATTCCTAATGCCAATTCTTCAGTGGGTTTTAAAATAATCGGTTGACGGTAACTAATTTCATATTGATGATAGTTTGATTGAATATCAAGTACATTAAACGGTTCATCAATAATTTTGCTATTAATCAGGCGATATCGTAAACCAATGGTGCCATTAGTCGGATTAACGGGAATGCTATAACTGAGGTCATCGAGTGCATTGCTACCATCTGTATTGTAGTATTGGACATTGAAGCGATCCCCAAAACCCAACAAATTAGCATGATTAATCTGTAAAATACGGCGTTGACTGCCTACACTCGAATTTCGTTCATTATCTAAACGCAACAAAGCCGATAAAGATTGATCTTCTTGTACTCGTACAGTTAGTACACTTAAACCAGGGCGTGTCCCTGCCGAGAGTTCTGCCTGTAGATTAGAAATTAGAGGATCAAGCTGTAAGAGTTGTAACGCTTCGAGTAAATCTCTTGTATTTAAAGGTGTGCCAGTTCCCCTAGAAATCCGACTACGCACATAATTATCTCTGAGTCGTTTTAAACCCGTAATTTCAAGGGCTTCTATTTTGCCTTCAATAACTTCTATTTTTACCACACCATCTTTAATCGCTTGTGGTGGAATAAAAGCCCCAGAGGTAATATATCCTTGATCTACATAAAATTTTGTAATTGCTTCTTGGGCTTGTAGCAATTCAGTAAAAGAAATGGGACGTTTAGTATAGGGTTCTAAAAGTGTAGTCAATTCTTCAGCACTAAAAATTGTACTGCCAATTACTTCAAACTGCTGAACAACGATTGAACCTGGAATTTGTGGGGGTTGGGGAAATGCGGGCGGTTCAGTAAAAGGCGGTAAGATTTGTTCTAGTGGTGGTAAGACTTCGGGTTCGGGTGGCGGTTCTGTCGGTGGGCGTAAAGGATTTTGGGCAAGAAGGGGAAAAAAGGGAAAAAAAGTAAGAAAAATTAATTCTAATATATAAAAATATTTCTGAAAGTTCATATTTTTTGATTTAATCAAGGCGGCAAGTTACTCAGATTTTTGAGAATAACTTTAGGCTTTCTCAATTAAAGCAAATGAATCTTAGTCAATGCTCTTTTTTGTGACATTATTTATAATTTGATTAACTAATTGATCTGATGTTTCAGTAATTTCATAAAATTTTGTTACTCAATTTATTAGTTTTTAATACAAAAAATGAAAAGTAGAGATACGCTCCCGCATCTCTACCAAATTAAGGTGTGAAGACTAATTATTGAAAAAGAAATTAAGTACGAGTTTGACCCTTCATTAACCCAGCATTTAGGCTTTCAGGAGCCTGTACCCGTGTCAAAATGGTCTGTAACTCATCGCCTTCTAAGACCTCTTTTTCCAATAAGATTTGAGTGGTAGACTCCAACAAGCCACGATTAAGCTCTAGGATGGCTAATGCGAGATCATGGGCTTGGTTGATACTCTGTTTGACTTGACGATCAATTTCTACTGCCACTTCTTCACTAATGGCGCGTCGAGAACTGCTATCATCTAGAAATTGCGCTGAGTTCTTTTCAAAAGCGATCGGGCCTAATGTCTCACTCATCCCATATTGTGTGACCGCACGTGCCGCTAAATCAGTGGCTTTTTGAATATCATCACTGGCACCTGTAGAAACCTTACCAAAAATAATTTCTTCAGCCGCACGCCCACCGAGCAATGTCGTTAGCTGTCCCCGTAATTCATCTTCTAGCATTAAGAAACGGTCTTCGGTTGGCATTTGCAGAGTGTAGCCTAATGCTCCAATTCCACGAGGGACAATGGAAATTTTTGAAACCTTGCTACCACCAGGCATCAACGCGCCGACAAGAGCATGACCCACTTCATGATAAGCCACAATTTGCCGTTCAATGGGGGTTAAAATCCGAGAGCGTTTTTCTAAACCTGCAACAACTCTTTCTATTGCTTCGGCGAAATCTTTCATCAAAACGACTTGACGATTTGCTCTTGCTGCCATTAAAGCAGCTTCATTGACAAGATTCGCTAAATCTGCACCCGTAAAACCAAACGTTTGATGAGCGATCGCATCTAGATCGACATCTTCACCGAGTACAACTGACTTGGCGTGTACCTGTAAAATCTCGACTCTACCGCTTTTGTCGGGACGATCTACTAAAACATGACGATCAAAACGACCAGGGCGACGTAGGGCAGGATCGAGGATTTCAGGGCGATTCGTTGCTGCAATGACAATAACACCGTCATTACCGCTAAAACCATCCATTTCCGTCAGCAATTGATTTAAGGTTTGTTCTCTCTCATCATTGCCCCCTCCTGGAATACTGCCGTTACGCGTTTTGCCAATGGCATCTAATTCGTCTATAAAAATAATACAAGGGGCTTGGCGTTTAGCGCGGTTAAACAAATCACGAACCCGTGAGGCACCAACACCAACATAGAGTTCAACAAATTCTGAGCCAGACATACTCAAGAAAGGGACACCTGCTTCACCCGCAACAGCTTTAGCTAATAGGGTTTTACCTGTTCCTGGAGGCCCGACTAAAAGAATGCCTTTGGGGATTTTTGCACCGATTTTACGATATTTTTCACCATTGGATAAGAAGTCTACAACCTCTTGTAGTTCCTGTTTGGCTTCATCGACACCCGCAACATCAGCGAAGGTTATACCTGTTTGTCCTTGGTTATAAACCCGCGCTTTACTTTTGCCCATTCCCATACCGACACCGATATCACCATTCGCGTTACTAAATTTCAGTAAACAGGCGAAGGTTCCCAAAATTGCCCCAGCAGAAATCAGCAAACCTAAAATGTTTTCAGCCGTTGCAGAATTGTTAGAAAGATTTGTATACTCTACACCATTACTTTTTAATAAGCCTAATAGAGTATCAGTTGACCCAGAAGATTTAGTGTAGTGTTGATGGCTACCAAATTCTGGTTTTAAAGTATATTCAATGCGATCGGGTTTAATGGTAACTTGTTGTACTTGTGAAGATCTAACCTGATCAATAAATTGGCTATATGCTGACTGTGAACGGTTTTCTGTTTGCATTTTAGACTTTTCCTGCTGGAGACGCTGGAGAATATTAAGAAATCAAAATCACCTTTAAACTTCTTACTATGTTGATTTTAAAAGCAACTATTTTTCAGGCGATAGATGAGATTGCCACACTGTTTTTAGGGTCTTCCGCAAGTTCTTGATTAATGTTTACGGTTGTTACGCCAGTCGTTTCTAGTTAACCGCACTTAAATATTTTTAGCTCAAATTAGATCACAATGTCTCAAGTCGGTTCTAAGATCGATCAACAATAGGGCTGATTTCTTGAGAGAGCCTTCATCCCCAGACTACAATAGAGATCGAGACTGATCTACTATTTATTAAAACTTTTAATGCAGCCAACCGATTCTAGTAAATTTACCGAACAAGCTTGGGATGCTGTTGTAAAATCTCAAGAAGTCGCCCGTCGTTTTAAAAATCAGACCTTAGAAGTTGAACACGTCGTTATTGCCCTACTCGAACAAGAAAACGGGTTAGCATTGCGAATTCTCAATCGCGCTAATATTGATGCACCTCGCTTGATTCAACAATTAGAAACTTTTGCCCAACGACAGCCAAAAGTCCTGAATGTCGATCAACTTTATTTAGGTCGTGGACTGGATGTAATGTTAGATCGCTCTGAAGCCTCTCGCAACAGTTGGCAAGATAAATTTATTTCCGTTGAACATCTTTTAGTCGGTTTTGCTGAAGATGAACGCATTGGCAGACGTTGTTTACGTTCTTTTAATCTCGATCCCCAAGACTTAGAAGTTCAAATTAAATCCATTCGCGGTACACAAAAAGTTACAGAACCCAACCAGGAAGAGAAATACGAAGCTTTAGCCAAATATGGACGAGATTTAACTGAACTCGCCCTTGAAGGGAAGCTAGATCCCGTGACAGGGAGAGATGAGGAGATTCGTCGCGTTGTTCAGGTATTATCGAGACGATCTAAAAATAATCCCGTATTAATTGGAGAACCAGGGGTAGGTAAAACAGCGATCGCAGAAGGACTCGCTCAACGTATCCTCAATGGGGATGTTCCAGAATCTCTGAAAAAGCGTCAGTTAATTTCTTTAGATATGGGAAGTCTCATCGCGGGGGCTAAATATCGGGGTGAGTTTGAAGAAAGATTAAGATCGGTGATGAAGGAAGTCATCAACTCAGATGGACAGATTATTTTATTTATAGATGAAATTCATACCGTAGTCGGTGCAGGTTCTCGTGAGGGGGGATCGATGGATGCAGGAAATCTCCTGAAACCGATGTTAGCACGAGGGGAATTACGCTGTATTGGGGCGACTACTTTAGATGAATATCGTAAGCATATCGAAAAAGATCCCGCTTTAGAAAGACGTTTTCAGCAAGTCTATGTCAAAGAACCCAGTGTTGAGGATACGATTTCGATTTTGCGGGGACTAAAAGAACGCTACGAAGTCCATCACGGGGTTAAAATTACTGATTCTGCCTTAGTTGCTGCGGCTAATTTGTCCCATCGTTATATTAGCGATCGCTTTTTACCCGATAAGGCGATCGACCTTGTAGACGAAGCAGCCGCTAAACTGAAGATGGAAATCACCTCAAAACCTGCTGAACTCGAATCAATTGATCGTCGTCTGATGCAATTACAGATGGAAAAATTTTCCCTTGAAGGTGAGGAAAAACGACCTGGATCACTGATTATCGATCGTGCTTCTAGAGAACGTCTCGATCGTATTCAACAGGAAATTAGTGATTTAGAAGTGAAACAGAAAGAATTTTCCTCACAATGGCAAGCGGAAAAGCAAATGCTAGAGGAAATCAACACTTTTAAAGAAGAAGAGGAACAATTACGCTTACAAGTTGAACAAGCCGAACGCGCTTATGATCTCAACAAAGCGGCACAATTAAAGTATGGCAAACTCGAAGCCCTACAACGGGAAATCGAAGCTAAAGAAACGAAACTAATTGAAATCCAATCCCAAGGGACAACCCTATTACGGGAACAAGTCACCGAAACCGATATCGCTGAAATTGTAGCCCGTTGGACGGGTGTACCCCTCAACCGACTTTTAGAAACCGAACGCCAAAAACTCCTTCAATTAGAGTCACATTTAGCTGAACGGGTTGTTGGACAACAAGAAGCGGTAGCAGCAGTGGCAGCAGCCATTCGACGGGCTAGGGCAGGCATGAAAGATCCTTCGCGTCCCATTGGTTCATTCTTATTTATGGGGCCAACGGGTGTCGGAAAGACCGAATTAGCCCGCGCTTTAGCTGCGTTTCTTTTTGATAGTGAAGACGCAATGGTACGGATTGATATGTCTGAATACATGGAGAAACACGCCGTTTCCCGTCTCATTGGTGCGCCCCCTGGCTATGTCGGATACGAAGAAGGGGGACAACTGTCAGAAGCAGTACGTCGTCGTCCCTATTCGGTGGTGTTATTAGATGAAGTGGAAAAAGCCCATCGTGATGTTTTTAACATTTTATTACAAGTGCTTGACGATGGACGGATTACGGATTCTCAGGGAAGAACGATCGATTTTCGCAATACGATTATTGTCATGACGAGTAACATCGGAAGTGAGCATATTCTGAATGTGTCAGGTGATGACAAAGACTATGAGGAAATGCAGAAACGAGTCTTGCAAGCTTTACGGAATCATTTTCGTCCTGAGTTTGTCAATCGTATTGATGATCTGATCATTTTCCACACCTTGAAACGGGAGGAATTACGATTTATTGTTCATCTCCAGTTACAGCGTATTCAAAAGTTATTATCTGAGCAAAAAATCAGTTTAGATTTAACCAATGCTGCACTAAATTACATCGTCAATGCGGGTTATGATCCGACTTATGGCGCACGTCCATTAAAACGAGCCATTCAACGAGAATTAGAAAATCCTCTCGCTACTAAAATTCTCGAACAAAGCTTTGTCGAAGGCGATACGGTTGTCATTGACTGTGTGAATGATGTACTCACTTTCAGTAAAAAAGATGCAGAAGTGATAGTACAAAATGAAGTAGTTTCCCCAGACCCAGAAGTTGATGATTTAGTTGTTGAATATGATGATGACGATGAATACGATGATGATGAAGCGATAGCCGTAGAAGTCGAAGTCATGTAGTTTTATAGGGGTTTGGTCATCAAACCCTTTTAAATTATTTTAATTCATTAATAATTACACTAAATTTATGACTCTTTCTGAATCACCTCCTAATCAAATAATAGAAGCTGAAAAAGGAATTACAGGAATTTCTGTTCAAGGTTATAAATCTCTTTATGAAAAATCTAGTATCGAAATACGACCTTTAACAATTCTTGCTGGTGCTAATAGTTCGGGTAAATCTAGTATCATGCAGCCTTTATTATTAATGAAGCAAACCCTAGAATCAACTTACGATCCAGGTGCTTTATTAATCAATGGTGTTTATGTTAAATTTACTTCTGCTAATCAGTTATTTTCTCGAATTTATGAAAGCCAACAGTCAGAGCATTTAAAAATTACTTTACAAACTTCTAATCATTCTATAGCTAATACTTATACTAAAAATTCTCAAAAAGGTTTTGATATTAGTCAAGTTGATTTAATTGAAGATGGATGTTATTTAACTTATGATTATCCATTTAGTGAAGATAAATTCATTGATTTACTAATTAATTACTATACTTTTAATAAAAGAGAAGATATAGCTAATGATTTAAAAAATAAAAATAGTAATTTAGTAAAAAACTTAGATATTTTTATAGAGCGACATAAATGTTTTTTGAATCTTCAACTTGAATCTGAATCATATTATATTGATTATCCTAAAGTAGGCTCATTTAATTTAGTTATCTTCGATAGTTATACAAAGACTAACTTTTATATATCAGAGCTTATAAACCTAATATATCTTCCTGGTTTAAGAGGATTTCCAGAACGAACTTATCCAACAACAGCAATTGGAAGAACTTTTCCTGGCACATTTGAAAACTACATTGCAAGTATTATTAGCTATTGGCAAGAAACTAATAATAAACGAGTGCAATTATTAGCCAATTATCTCGAAAAACTTGGACTAACTTCAAAGATTCAAGCAACACAACTTAATGATGTTCAAGTTGAAATACAAGTTGGTAGAAATATTAAATCATCAGCAACAGATATGATTAATATTGCTGATGTTGGGATAGGTGTTTCTCAAGTTGTTCCTATTTTGGTTGCTCTTTTAGTTGCTGAAACAGGACAATTAGTATACATTGAACAACCCGAATTACATTTACATCCAAAAGCGCAAATTGCTTTAGCAGAAATATTAGCAGATGCAGCCAAAAAAGGAGTTAAAACAGTTATAGAAACTCATAGTGAATTATTATTACTAGCGATTCAATCTTTAGTAGCAGAAGAAAAATTAGAATCTAATTTAGTCAAGCTTCATTGGTTTACTAAAGGTGAAGATGGAATGACTAGAATAAATAGTGCAGACTTAGATGATAGTGGTGCTTTTGGAGATTGGCCAGAAGATTTTGCAGAGATTTCATTACATCTAGAAAATCGTTATCTTACCGCAGCACAGAAAAAATTATGGCAGAAATCCCATGATTGTTAAAAATTCAAAATGTCTTGTGATTGATGCTTCTGTAGCGAGAAGTGCGGGTGAAAGAGATGCTACTTATCCAGATTCGGTTTACTGTCGAGATTTTTTAGAAGCTGTACTGAATATCTGTCACCAAGTTGTTATGACTCCTGAAATTAGAGAAGAATGGGATAAGCATCAATCTAGATTTGCTAATAGGTGGATTAGAAGTATGATTGCTAAAAAGAAGTTTATTATTTGTTCTGTCGATACACTTGACCAAGTTTTATTATCTAAAATTGAAAAATGTCTTAAGACAGATAAAGAAAAAGAGGCTGTATTTAAAGACTTTCATTTAATCGAAGCTGCTTTAAAAAGTGATAAAATTATTATTTCTTTAGATGAAATTGTTAGAAAGCTATTCTCACAATCAGCAAAAACAATTAATGAATTACAAGAAATAACTTGGGTTAATCCAATTAAACAAGAAGAAGATTCAATGACTTGGCTTGAAAATGGTGCAAGTTATCAAGCTTACCGTTGTTTAGGAAAGTAAATTGATACAGATGCAGAAATTAATATACTATTTTTTATAACTCTAGGCTAACCCCTTCATATATATCTTTTATCTCTAATGTTGTGCCGACAGACTCTAAATTAATTTTTGCTTCACTTCCTGAATACTCTCGAAATAACCATTCATTTTCACCCGTTTTCAGGTAGTGTTCAATCTTATATTCAGATTGATTCACTAATACATATTCTTGAAACTCAGAAATAGAACGATAATATAAAAACTTGTCTCCTCGATCATAACTCGATGTGGATTTTGATAAAACTTCAATAATCAAACAAGGATTCAATACTTCATCTGCTCGATTATTATTACAAATGGGTACACCCGAAATAACCATCACATCAGGATATAATCCTTTACGGTATTGAGGTAGCCATAAACGTAAATCACTCGAAAATACTTCATAGTCTTTTTGTTGTAAAGCGACATCTAAAAGTCTGATTAAATTACGAATAATTCGGCTATGATCAATTGTTCCTCCTGTCATCGGTATAATTTCTCCATCATGGTATTCATTTCTAAATTCTGTAGTCTCTTCTAATGTGCGATATTCATCAAGGGTATAGATTTTAGATGAAGGTTGAACTAACATTACTATTACTCTCGCTATAGTATTTATTTATAGTATTACTCAAAAATGCCGATCGCGTTCTAGATCATATATTGCTTTTTCCCAGTACCAGGCTTCTGTTTCATCTGGATATTTAGAACGAAGTTGTTTAATTAATCTTTCGGCAACTTTTTTATCTCCTACAATCATCAATAATTTATTCTGTAAATAAGCTACTTTAGGTGAAAATATTTTAGGTTTTTTATAATTGTAAGAAGGATTTTTAAATTTTCGTGACTTGTTTCTCTGCTGATTAAATTTTTTCGATAGTAGAGAAATTGAAAATAATAATCCAATTCCTATAACACAGACAAATAAAATAATAACAAGATTCATGAAAATGAATAAAAGCAAAAAATATTTTCTATCTTAGCTTTTTTAATAGAATATATCTTCCGTAAATCTACCGTTTTTCAATTTAATAAGAATAGGTGAGACAAAGCCCACCATATTATTATTTAGTCACTTTATCGATAATTTTTTTCCACAATGGTTTAGTTTTCTTAACAGGCATTAAGGTACTATCTTCTGGAGGATTTGGCTCTTTTAAATAACGATAATGTTTCCAAATATCCCAATAAGGGCAGCCTGGTTCGATTCGTATTCCAGCCCAATGAAGATATTTTAAAGGTTGATTAACTTTTGGATCAAATAAAATGTCTCCTTGACGCTGAAAATGTGGACTCCCTGCCCAATTCCCCGCACCTTTAACATTATCTCTAAGAATATTATAACGGCGTGGAACACGTTTAAGAATTAGATAATTAATAATTGGTTGGTCAGATGTTTTTTCTGAAAAATCAAAGTATTCTAAATGAGAAGCACATTCTTTAAAAGTGTCGTATAAATCTTCTTCAGATAATAAATTCTTTTTAGATGCCCAAAAACCACCGTTATAAATTTCTTTGAGTTCGGCATCACTAAAAACTTGATCTTCAATGACTTTTGGAGAAAAAACATTTTTGATTCCTTTGCTATGTTGATAGTCACAGCATAAGAAATCATAATTATTCAAATAGTCTAAATTATCAGCAATTTTTTCAAAAACGACAATATCAGTATCAATATAAAGAAATTGATCAAATTCTCCAAACCAACAAACTTGTTTACGAAATTGATTCGGACGCGCAAACAAATTATCACCAAAAATATCAAATATGGTTTGTGCGAGAGTTTCTACACGTTTTAGATCTGGATAAAGTTGTACATTATATTGCTCACCTAATATTTTAGCGACATGATGATAATTATCATCATAGGGAATTAAAATAACGGGCGTTTCAGGGTCATATAATCGAATACTATTTAATAATGCGATCGCTTGTTCAGTCGCTTTATCATTGGCAGTAATATAAATTCCTCTGCTCATAACAACTTAACTCTTTTAACAGTTTTTCAAGACGGATTCTAACACGAAATATTGAAAGGTCAATTCAAAAATAAAAAAAGGTGGGTTTTTTCCCACCTATGTTTTATATATTCTCAATTTAATTTTCCTTGTATGCGTCCATTCCTTCACAAGAACAAACTAAATTTCGGTCACCATAAGCATTATCAATTCTTCCGACGACAGGCCAGAATTTGTGTTGTTTTGTCCAAGGTGCAGGATAGGCCGCCATTTCACGGGAATAGGGACGGTTCCACTCTCCACAAATAAGAACGTTTGCCGTATGGGGAGCATTTTTGAGAGGGTTATTAGTGACATCAATTTGACCAGTTGCGATCGCTTCGGCTTCTTGATAGATTAGAATCATCGCTTCACAGAATCGATCTAATTCTTCTTTGGACTCGCTTTCTGTCGGTTCTACCATCATTGTCCCAGGAACAGGCCAAGAAACGGTAGGCGCGTGAAAACCGTAGTCCATCAAACGTTTAGCCACATCTTCGACTTCAATAGCGGCTTTTTTCTTGAGGGGATGAAGATCGATCACGCATTCATGTGCTACTAAATTAGAAGAACCTTTAAAGAGAATCGGATAATAATCTTCTAAACGATGAGCCATATAATTCGCATTTAAAATAGCCACCTTAGTCGCTTGGGTGAGTCCTTCAGAACCCATCATCGCGATATACATCCAAGAAATGACTAAAATACTCGCACTTCCCCAAGGTGCCGCCGAAATTGCCCCAATAGATTCTTTAGCGTTTCCATTATGTGAATTGCTTTTTTGTCCACTGACAAAGGAAACATCAGGCAAGAAGGGAACTAAATGAGATTTTACCCCAATTGGCCCCATTCCAGGCCCACCACCACCATGAGGAATACAGAAGGTTTTGTGTAGGTTTAGGTGACAAACATCGGCCCCAAAATCTGCGGGACGACATATCCCGACTTGGGCATTCATATTCGCACCATCCATATACACTTGTCCACCGTATTGATGAATAATTTCACAAATTTCGATGATACTTTCTTCAAATACCCCATGAGTCGAAGGATAAGTAACCATCAAGGCCGCTAAATGATCTTTATGTTTTTCGGCTTTGGTTCTAAGATCATTTACATCTACATTGCCATCGCTATCACATTTAACGCTTACCACCTTCATGCCACACATCACAGCACTCGCGGGGTTTGTACCGTGTGCAGACTCTGGAATTAAACAGATATTACGCTTTTCGCCTCGGTTTTCGTGGTATTTATGGATGACTTGTAAACCTGCGTATTCCCCTTGAGAACCTGCATTTGGTTGTAGGGATACCCCATCAAACCCAGTAATTTCGGCTAACCATGCTTCGAGTTGTTCAAATAAAATCTGATAGCCTTGTGCTTGGGAGGATGGGATAAACGGATGTAGTTTCCCAAATTCTGGCCAAGTGACGGGAATCATTTCCGCTACTGCATTCAGTTTCATCGTACATGATCCTAATGGAATCATGGAGGTATTGAGGGCTAAATCTTTACTTTCAAGCTGATGGAGATAGCGTAATAATTCTGTTTCTGAATGATGTTTATTAAAGATGGGTTCAGTAAGATAGGAACTGGTGCGAGTAAAACTTTCAGGAAGACTAAAGTTAGCCTGTTGAGCAATTTCATCGACACTAAAAGGTAACTCGTCTTGTCCAGCGAAAATCTGCCATAGATCGATAATATCTCGCGGTGTCGTGGTTTCATCTAAACTGATCGTTAGTGCATCATCTGCTAAATATCTTAGATTGATTTGACGGGTTTCGGCCGCTTTAATTAAGGTTTGGCTATCCGTAACCTGTATCTGTAACGTATCAAAAAAGTTTTCTGAACCCAGTGTGTAACCCAAGCGTTTAAACCCGTTTGCTAAAATCACTGTTAGCTGATGAATACGAGTAGCAATATTTTTCAGTCCTTGTGGCCCATGATACACCGCATACATTGCCGCAATCACCGCGAGTAAAACCTGTGCTGTACAGATGTTACTCGTCGCTTTATCCCGTCTGATGTGCTGTTCTCTGGTTTGAAGGGCCAAACGTAAAGCGGGGTTCCCTTGAGCATCTTTTGATACCCCCACGATTCGCCCTGGGATTTGCCGTTTATACTCCTCTTTCGTCGCAAAATACGCGGCATGAGGCCCCCCATATCCAAGGGGAACACCAAAGCGTTGTGTGCTTCCTACCGCAATATCCGCCCCCATTTCAGCAGGGGGTGTGAGTAGGGTTAGACTGAGAGGATCGGCAGCAACGGTAACTAATGCACCTACATCATGAGCTTTTGTGATAAATTCTCGGTAGTCGTAGATTGTGCCATCGGTTGCAGGATATTGGAGTAATGCGCCGAAAAACGGTGTAGCAAAGTCATATTCTTGATGATCACCAATAATGACTTTAATTCCTAGAGGATAGGCACGGGTTTTAATGACTTCGATCGTTTGTGGATGACATTGAGCAGAAACGAAAAAGGCTTCGGCATTTTTATTTTTACACAATCCGTAACTCATGCTCATTGCTTCGGCGGCGGCGGTTCCCTCATCGAGTAGGGAGGCATTGGCAATTTCCAAACCTGTTAAATTAACAATCATGGTTTGGAAGTTTAGTAACGCTTCAAGTCGTCCTTGAGCAATTTCAGCTTGATAGGGGGTGTAAGCTGTATACCAGCCAGGGTTTTCTAAAATGTTGCGTAAAATAACTGGTGGGGTGATGCAGTCATAGTAGCCCATGCCAATGAAGGAACGGAAAACTTTATTTTTGGATGCGATCGATTTTAATTGAGTTAGGGCAGCATACTCGCTTTGGGCTGAAGGTAAATTTAGAGAACGATTTAAGCGAATGGCTTGCGGTACAGTTTTGTCAATCAATTCATCTAAATTAGAAAAGCCTAACACTGCTAACATTTCTTGAATTTCCTGTTGCATAGGCCCGATGTGCCTTGAAGCAAAAGTATCAATTGGTGCAAGTTGGCTGATGTTTTGGCTGATGTGTTTTGATTGATTTGTCGAATCGTTTGTAGAAAGCTCCAAATTTAGCATAGACAATAACTGCCCTAGAAAATCAAAAAAGATACTAGGGGTGATTCTAGCGCAACTTCTTCAAATTTTGTAACAAATTTTAAAATCTTTTAAAAGGGGCTAATAATAATTGAAAAGGTGATGCCATTATCTTGTAAAGTATTGCCTTCAGAATTGACATGAATGAGAGGAATACCCCAATCAATACGGGCTTTAATTAAATCTTTATATGTCCAATGTAATCCTAAACCGACTGAAGCTAATGTTTGTGGATCAAGATTAGGTAAACTAAAACTATTCCAAACTCGACCAACATCCGCAAATGGGACAATTTGTAAAACATTATCTGAACTAGAGGTGCGATAAATCGGGACTCGCAATTCAACCGTTGTATAAAATCCATTATCTCCTAACAGAAAATTTTGACGATAGCCTCTAACACTATCTAACCCCCCTAAACCAAATTGTTCAAGGGGAACTAATGGCCCATCGGCTAATTGTAGATCGCCATGAACATATAATAAAAAATCTGGTGCTAAAAGACGTACCCATTGGGCTTGACCTCGCCACATAAAATAATTACTATTCGGTGCATTTGGATTAACTTTAAAGTCAAAAGGATCGGTCGTCCCAAAAGCTTCAAAACCAAAACTAAATTCAGAAAGAAGGGATATCACTTCAACATTACTTCGATTAATCCATTCTTGAGAAAAACGTAGGGTAGAAATATTAGTACGTCCGTGTCGATCCGCACCTACTCCTAATAACGGTTCGTTATCTAAAAAGCTAGTTTGACTTTTCTGATGTTCAAAAATTAAAGCCAATGCTACACTCTGACTTGCTGTTTCTAAGATGGGTTGACGCAAAGCAAAAGAATATTTTTGATAGTCTGATTCTAAATTCAATTCATCGAATGGATCTTCAACAACTCGGCTGGAAACATTGCGATAATCAAATTTGAAACTACTATTATAGGCATTAAACGGAATTCTGTAAGAGATATTCCAATCATGACTCCCATTAGTATTAAGATACCAACCACTAAGACGATCGCCTATTCCTAATAAATTGGCTTCCTCTACTTGTACCCCACGACGAAATTCTCCAACACTAGGGGAACGACCATTATCAAAAACAGCATCCGCATTAAAAGTTTTTGCTGTTTCAACTCCAACCGTTAAAATATTGGTTCCTGGGCGCGTTCCTGCTTCCAATTGTGCCGAAATTCTTTGAATCAGAGGATTAATTTGTAGGACTCGTAAAGCATCTAATAAACGATTAATATTAAGCGGTTTGCCACTAGCAATAGCCAGACGAGACCGAACATAATTAGGATTAAGTTTACCCTTTACAGTTACTTGTATTTCAGAAATGCTTCCCTCTAAGATTTTAATCAAAACCACGCCATCTTGAATCGTTTGCTCTGGAATAAACGCGCCTGTTGTGACATATCCTTGATCTACATAATATTGTGTAATGACTGAACGAGCCTGTAAGAGTTCAACAAATGTAATTCGACGTTGAGTATAAGGTTTAAGTAAGCGTTTTAATTCTGCATCACTAAAAGCAGTATTGCCTTCAAATCTAAAATCTTTAACAAAAATTTTGCCAGGAATGCTAAAAGATTCTTTAGGAGGAATTGGCGCAACAGGTGGCTGTAAAAGCTCTTCAGGAGGAGGGAGTGTTGGTAAACGAGGTGGTTCAAGCGGTTGTGGAGGTAAAGATGGGTTAATTTGAGTCATTAATTGTGCTTCTAAGTTTATATCTAAAGCTTGAGCATAGATAGGTTTAAGCCTTATTAGGTTAATCAATAATAAACTGACAAAACCTAAAAAAAATTGAAAAAAGTTTAGCCAAGGCCGAAAAGCCATAAATCTATGACAAGCTAGAAAAGCTACAATTATTATTAGTTCTCAGCTATTCTAAGCATGAATAGTATCAAATAGCAAAAAAATTTAGAAAATGGTTATCTTGTATACATTAATTATTCAACAAATGCTCTTGTATAAAATTTGTATAAACATTACCTTCTAAAAAAGCAGGAACCTCCAAAATTTTTTGATGAAAACCAATGGTTGTCGGAACGCCAGTAATCGCACATTCTTTTAAAGCACGTTTCATTCTTTTAATTGCTGTTTCTCGGTCTGGCCCCCAAACAATAAGTTTACCAATCAAAGAATCGTAATAAGGCGGTATTTCATAATCAGTATAAACATGAGAATCCATTCTCACACCTGGGCCACCTGGGGGTAAATAACCGCTAATTTTACCAGGTGAAGGTCGAAAATTATGGGCGGGATCTTCTGCATTGATGCGACATTCGATCGCATGACCTTTAAATTCAATATCTCCTTGTTTTAAACCCAATCTTTCCCCTTGCGCGACCCGAATCTGTTCTTTAACTAAATCTAATCCAGTAATCATTTCAGTAACAGGATGTTCGACTTGGATGCGGGTATTCATTTCCATAAAATAGAAATTTCCCGATCGATCAACTAAAAATTCAACCGTACCCACGCCCACATAATTAATCGATTTAGCAACTCTAACGGCTGCGTCTCCCATGCGTTTTCTCAGATGCGGAGTTAAAAAAGGACTGGGGGCTTCTTCGAGTAATTTTTGATGTCGTCGTTGAATCGAACAGTCTCTTTCACCTAAATGAATCACATTGCCGTAATGATCCGCGAGAATTTGAAACTCAATATGGCGCGGACGTTCGATAAATTTTTCGAGATACACCCCAGAATTCCCAAAAGCCGCTTCGGCTTCACCTTGGGCCGCTTGTAGGAGGTTGGGTAGTTCTTCAGGAGTTTGTACCAGACGCATTCCACGACCACCCCCCCCCGCAGTTGCTTTAATCAAGACAGGATAACCCATGTCTTTAGCAATGTTTTGGGCTTCTTGTTCCGAGGCAATTAACCCGCCACTCCCTGGAATAGTTGGAATACCTGCTTTTTGTATCGTTTTTTTAGCAGTCGATTTATCCCCCATTGCTTGTATTGCTTCAGGACTTGGGCCAATAAAAGTAATTTTATGATCCGCGCAAATTTGAGCAAAACGCGCATTTTCAGCTAAAAAACCGTAGCCTGGGTGAATAGCTGTTGCATTTCGGGTTAAAGCGGCGGCCAGAATATTAGGAACATTCAAATAACTTTTACTACTTGGTGGTGGCCCGATACAAACACTCTCATCGGCTAATTGAACATGAAGCGCATTACGATCGATGGTTGAGTGAACGGCAACAGTTGATATTCCCAGTTCTTCACAGCTATGTAAAATCCGCAGGGCAATTTCTCCCCGATTGGCAATTAGAATCTTAGAAAATGGCATCTTAAAGGGTTGAGTCAATTCAGTCGGGCTAACAAATAAATTTATACTGTGTATATAAGTAGAATAGCCCGTTTTGTCATTCACTTTTCATTCTATTGGTTTCGAGTCTGAAGGAGGTCGATCGTTACTCCAAGCCCACCAAGATTGCTCGCATTCACACTGATAAAATTCTTGCCATTTTCGGCGATAATCTTCCCCCATTACAGGAGAACGACGATTTAGCCACACCTGTTTAGCCTTAGACGCAGACGCATGACACTTCGGGCAACAAAATTTTAGAGCATGAATCGCGGTTTGAGTCCAAACAGGAGGAATCGAGCTAAAAGCATCCATGTGCAAATTTCCTTATAGATTATGGTTCAGAATGTTCTAAGATGAGGACGGAGTGTATACCCTATTCTTTGCCTTTGATGTGCGTTTATCATAAAGGATAGCCAAATCAACCCAGATCCTAGTATCATCACTTTTTGCTTACTTTCCCCTAGCTTATGAGATCGCCTAATTTTCCCCGCCGTACTAAAATTGTTGCTACTATTGGCCCCGCGACTCAAGATAAAGATGTTCTACGTCAGTTAATTACTGCTGGAGCTACAACATTTCGCCTCAATTTTTCTCATGGAGATCACGAATACCATCTTAACAGTATTCGTTTGATTCGTCAGATTGCTTTTGAACTCAATCAACCCGTTGGCATTTTACAAGATCTTCAAGGGCCTAAAATTCGTTTAGGTAAGTACGCTTGTTCTACTATAACTCTAAAACCAGGTGATCCTTATATTCTCACCAGTCGCCGTAATGTTGAATGCAATCAAGACATTAGTTATGTCAGTTATGAACATCTCGCGGATGAGGTGCCAGAAGGAGCGCGAATTCTGCTCGATGATGGTAAGGTCGAAATGCAAGTGGAAAAAGTTGATCGCGTTGTCAAAAACTTACATTGTCGGGTAATTGTAGGTGGGGTTTTATCAAGTAATAAAGGGGTGAATTTTCCAGGCGTTTATCTATCGGTCAAAGCTCTTACAGACAAGGATAAAGAAGATTTACAGTTTGGGCTGCAACAACAAATCGACTGGGTAGCGTTGAGTTTTGTTCGCAACCCCCAAGATATTTTAGAAATCAAAGATTTAATCGCTCGTGCTGGGAAATCAGTTCCCGTCATTGCCAAAATTGAAAAGTTTGAAGCCGTCAAAGAAATGGAAGAAATTCTATCTTTATGTAATGGCGTAATGGTGGCACGTGGTGATCTCGGTGTGGAACTGCCCGCCGAAGAAGTACCCATTTGGCAAAAACGCTTAATTAGTACAGCGAATCGTTTGGGAATTCCCATTATCACTGCTACTCAAATGTTAGATAGTATGGCCAGTAATCCACGTCCGACTCGTGCTGAAGTTTCCGATGTGGCTAATGCGATCTTAGATGGTACGGATGCGGTGATGCTTTCCAATGAAACGGCGGTGGGTCAATATCCAGTCGAAGCCGTTGCGACAATGGCTAAAATTGCCGAACGGATTGAACGAGAGGGAATTAATGACCCCTACAAAGAGTCTGCAAGTGGTCGTAAATCGATTCCGAATGCAATTTCAGGCGCAGTGAGTCAAATCGCTGAACAATTGGGGGCTGCTTCGATTATGACGCTGACGAAAACAGGTGCCACAGCGCGAAATGTTTCTAAGTTTCGTCCCAGAACTCCGATTTTAGCAGTGACTCCCCATCGAGAAGTTGCCCAACAGTTACAGTTAGTCTGGGGGGTACGTCCCATGATTATGTTAGATTTAGCGACCCTTAGTCAAACCTTCCAAGCAGCAATGAGTTTAGCCCAAGAAGATCAGCTTTTATTTGATGGGGATCTGGTTGTGATGACGGCAGGAACATTACAGGGTGTCGCGGGATCAACGGATTTAGTTAAGGTAGAGGTCGTGAAATCGATTTTAGGTCGCGGGATTTGCGCCGTACAAGGGGCGGCTAGTGGTCGTGCAAGAGTGGCTAAGAGTGCCAGAGAAATAAGCGATTTCAATCGGGGTGAAATTTTAGTAGTCCCATCGACTAATGCAGATTTTCTTGAAATGATGCGAAAAGCCTCCGCCATTATTACAGAAGATGCAAGTTCAGGCAATCACGCCGCCGTCATTGGACAAAAGTTGGGCATACCTGTGATTGTTGGCTTTAAAAATGCGACTCAAATCATTCGAGATGGTACGTTTTTATCTTTGGATGCTCAAAGAGGTACAGTCTATTCGGGTGCTTTGCTGAGTCATGGGGATCAGTAGTTGATCGTGAGTACATTTATGTCTTAATATAATGCGCTCTTTCTTATCTCTAACTAAATGGCGGTTATTTCTCACGGTACTGCCCTTGACTTTCTTGTTCGCACTCGGCAAAGTTGGAATGCACTACCTAGGTTGGGAACCTTGGGTTTTCGATTCTCTAACAGGCGCACTTTTCGGTTCAGCAACCTTTGTATTAATAGCAGGTAAAGCGATCGATATTTGCATCGTTAGAGACAAATTAAACCGATCGCTAAATATTTTAGTTAACTTCAAACAAATGATTAGCCGTAATGGGTTCAAAGTTTTCTTGCTTGATGATTGGGGCTTCTAGTTCGCTTTCACTTTCTCCATCACAATAAGCTTTACTTAAGCTTCGGGTTTCTTTATAGTTTTCAAGATCTCCTTGATCAAAATAATATTTAGCTGCATAGCGTAGATCACAAACCGCCCCACGATGATCACCAAAATCGACTTTAATGAGTCCTCTTAGATGATAGGCTTTTGCATAATGGGAATTGATTTGAATGGCGTTAGTCAAGTCGGCGATCGCTGCTTTTAGATTTCCTAAACGTTGATGGCTCAAAGCTCTTTCGTAATACATTTCAAAGGATTTTTGATGATCTAGTAAAGCTTGAGATATGTTTTCGATTTGTGTGAGTTCATCGATAATATACTTTAGCCCTTGTTGTTTAGTTTCTAAGTTGTGTAGCTGTTCTTTGAGGCTATCAATCTGTTTTTGCAGTTGTTCTGATGTTTCGATTTGTCTTTCAGCATGAGTTAAATAATTTTCTTCTTGTTGTTGAATTTGTCTAGTAAAATCACTTTGAGCCTGTTGCAATTGTTCTTTCAACACATCGATTTTTTCTTGTTGATTGTTATTCAATTGATTTTGTTGTTGTTCAATCGATTGAAGTTTTTGTATGATTTCTTCTTTCACATTGAACCTAGGATTATCCATGTCTTTAATGAGTTGTTGGCGATTAATGATTTGTAACATTACGGCACCCGCTAAAGGTACAGCCGCCGTTGCTACATTATTAGTGATCGTCACCGCGATCGCACCACCAATTGCACTCAGGGCAGCCATTCCATCTAATAAAGATTGATTATTCATAGTTTTAAAAATTCCTTAATTGATAACTGTTATTAAACACTTTTACTCTTCCCCAAACATTTCTTCTACTTGATGAGTGAGAATGATACAGTTTGAGCGAGGAGACGCGGCACACAACAGAATATAACCTTCTTTAAGTTCATCTGGTCTTAAAAATTCTAAGGCTTTTTCGGTTTGTTCGACTTTTCCTGTTATTACTTTAGCTAAACAGTCGAAACAAGCACCAGCACGACAAGAATAAGGAAGTTTTATATTAGTTTCTTCTGCAACATCTAAAATGTATTCATCAGCTTTAACATCAATTGTTTGCTGAATTTCTTTTTTTTCATTGAACAGAGTTACGGCAAAGTTTTGATCATTCATGGCTAAATCCTTTAAGATAATTAATTAAAAAGCAAAAACTATCAATTTTTATTAACTTGATAAAATTGTTTGTTTAAGCTGAAATATAGGAATCATTAATTCACTTTCTTCAAGACTTAAATAAGAACGAATGACATCTTGAATTAAAAGATAGTTGATTTTAGCGTAAACTTGATATTTACAAGATTTAGCGATCGTTTTATACCAAATTAATAAACCTTCTCGAAATAGAGCTAATTCATCTAATAACATTGCTGAGGCAGCCATGCGTAATGAATTTGTTTGATCGCGGTGACATATTTCGGTTATATCATAATCACCCATATGAAATAAATCTTCTTTTTGGTTCCGTTTAACTGCTTCCCATTGTTGAAGAATTTCCTCTTCTTGATCTCGTATTTTTTCATAAGCATTGAGCCGAACTTCAACAGAATCAAGATAATCTTTAAGAAACTTCAATTCTATTTCTGTGGCATAACGTCCATCTGCTTCAATACTCAAACGAGTTAATTGTTTTAACATGACTTACTCCTAATTAATAATTGTTTTTTATTTATGCGTTAGTAGTTTTCCTTAAATAGTCTGAAACCTGAATTTTTGTATCTTTAAGTTGAGTAATCATCGAGCGAGTAATTAATTTACCCGTTTCGACCAAAACTTTACTCGTGATAGGATGGAGAATAGGTTGTTCAGCACGACGACCGATTAAATCTTCAATATTTTCAATTTCATCAAGATACATTCCAGAGGGAATTTCAATGATGACACCTTGACCTAAGACTCGCGCTTGACAAGCTAGACGAGAATAACGATTTGCGCTTGTAATCACTTCTAGAGTGCGTTGTTCTCGACGGTTAAGCGGTGATAAACTGTTCATGCCATCTTTGATATAAATGTGGCAAGTCGAACACATACCCCGACCTCCACATTCTTCTAAGATATGAAGATCTTTTTTTAACAAGGCACAGAGCAGATTATCATTGGTTTGAACTGCTACTTCTTGATTAATCGGATCAAGTTTGACCAGTTTAGTCATGCTATTTTCTCCTTATGCAGTTTAATGACGGCAAAGTAATTCCATAATGGTTGTATGGTCGTGTCCTTCAGCCATCCAAGCGGAGGCAGCTTTTAACCGTTCCGTGATTCCGACAACAAAATAATTACACTCAGCTTCTAGAGACTCACAAGCAGTTTGAACACAATGTAATTCTTGTCCTGTCAGTTGACTAAAAAAGGCACTCAAAAGACCTGCTTCTAAAGCACCCATCGGTCGCTTTCCTTGAGATGCTGCTTCAACAAAAGGTGAATTGACAATTTTGAGGACTAAAAACCCTTGATTATAGTATTGCAAATCAACATCGAGGACACCCCAACCGTGTGTTTTCCAGCATTCTTTAAGACACTGGAGAAATTCAATCATTTCCATCTGTCCTAAAGGTTTACCGTAGTATTGTTCTAATTCTCTGGCAAATCGTCGATAGAAACTTTTGCCCCACCAACGACCACAACTAAAAAGAGCAATTTTTGCACTAGGGCCTAATTCTTCTTCGAGTCCAGCGAACAGACCTTGTAATAGTGTTTCGGGTAAAGCTAACAGTCGAGAACCGTTACGATTTTCAATTAAGCCAAATTCTATATCGCCCTGTACATAAACATCAGGTGAAAAATAGTTACCTTTAATGGGTTGTTTGTCAATCAATTCAGCAACATCAATCATTCGTTATCTCCTAAGTTAAAATTTCAACTTCACTAGCAATTGTTTCAGTTAAAAGGGTTTGTTGAGCTTGTTGTATAAATGGTTTAATTAGTTCATTTTGTCGCGGGGGGAGTTTTTGAGTTAGTTGGTCGGATAAAATTTCATAGAGGGTTTGTTCTAGTGTTTGGATTTGATGCGTTTTAACGATGTCTGTCAGCCATTCTAAAAGGCGATGTTGCAGAAATTCAGGATTATTAAGCAACATGGCAAACGCACAATAACGCATGACTAAAATCCAGTGTTTTAGTGTTTTTTCTAATTGTTTTGATGATTCTGCTGGACAAACTTGTTCAAGTTGGTCGGCAACTGCTTGGAAGATTTCGATTTCTTTATTGCGTAATGCTTCATAGGTCGCTAAACGTTGACGCAGAATTCCAATATGTTGTCTAAATAGTAGAATTTCTGATTTTTCCAAATAATGATGTTCAGATCGATGAAAAAAATCTTCAAAGTCGGTTTGCATGGCTTTTTTCTTAAAATAAATTAGATAAGTCGGTTATTTGAAATGTTTGCGCTGTTTTGATTTTAGATTCCTCATTTTTTACCTGAGGAACTACCGCTATCGCAGGTTGACCCGACCAAACTTGGCACTGAAAATAAGCTTGAACAGACATTAAGGATAAATCTTGTGTAGTTGGATTAGGTTTGAGTTGAATTAAATTTCGAGAACCGTTCCAGTTATTTTGGCTAAAGAATTCTTTTAGATTGAGTCGAAGTTGGGCAACTGGATTGATCGCTTTTTGAGACACTTTTTTTAATTCAAGGGGTTGAGCGAACCAGTTTGAGTTTTGAAAAAAGTCTGTAACCTTTAAGTGACCTAAAACAGTGGGATTCATTTTAGATATTCTCCATTAATCAACTGTTTTTCAATGTCTTTAGCGGTTGCTCCTTCGTTTTGCCAGAAGGTTGCGGCATCAATGCGATCTTGTTTTCCTAGAAGAAACTTACAGTAGTTTTCGCCCATTGAATAACATTGAATTTCAATGCAACTAAGGGGTTTTTTGATTAAGTCGCTGAAAAATCCTGCCATCAGACCTGCGTAGAGATGACAAACAGGTTTACCAACATCTCCTAATGTACGAGCAACGGCTGAATCATAGATATTAATAAACATAAAACCGTTTTTTTGTTCACCCATATCTACATCCCAGTTACCCCAGCCTTGACTGGTAAACGGCCACCACCAGGCCTCTAGCACATAGGCTAGATTGAGTTGATGTAGCTCTTTTTCATACTGATATTCTTCCATAAACCATTCACGGAAAAATGCTGCATCTTTGAGTCCCCATTGTCTGCCAATTTGATACATGACAACCCCAGAGGCGTTGCCCACTTCGGCTTCTAAACCTTCGATTAGACCAATGATAAAATCTTCACTGGTTAAAGTATTGCGGCAATCGTTCCAATCCATGATCGTTCCGCTTGCTGTATGGAAAGCAAAAAAATCCTCTAGACGGTAATGGTTATGTTTTTGAGGATACTTTTTCTTTAGCCAATGTTCAGGACGAGCGATCGTTTTTTTTTCAGTTTTTAGGATTGGATTTTGAATAAATACCATTTTTAATCAAATCCTTTATTTATTTATTTATTAAATTCTATTTTATAGGATGATTTAGCACTACATAGATGATGAATTTACGGATAAATAGATGTAATTTATTTAGTTTTTTATAAAGCTTCAGTATTTTTACTTAATAATTATTAATTAGAGAGATTAAAGATTAAAAACTTGTGATCGAGATCAATCCTCAACAGGATAAGTATCACTGTTAAGTTAATTATTTTGATTTATAATTTAAGCAACATCCAAATTTTTCTATTTGATTTGTCTCAATCTCTTATTCTACGTTCTGAATAATTTGAAAAAACTTAATTTTTTTAAGCTCATTCTATATTCTTAAGTGACTAGACCAAATATAGTCACTCAAGAATAGCTAGGAGATCTTTATGAATCTGAAATCGGAAATGCAAGTTGTTTAGAGTCGATCATTTTTGGAAAATCTTGGATAATTTTAGAACAAGATTTTATAAAACATTTTGTCCATTCTTGCACAACTTCTATTTGCTCGGAGTTAATCGATTCTCTAAATTCTCCAGAGAAAGTAATTTTAGAAAAACGATTAAACTGAAATTGAGCGAGCCATTCATCTTTAGGTCTAGCAAGCTCCCAATAGCGTGTAGTTAGTGTATGACCTAAATAGTGAATACTAATCTGACTTAAATAGTTAAAAGTTTGAATTATATCGGTTACGGTTGTATCTAATTCAGTTATCACTTGAGTTTGTGGTTTAAGCGGAGGCGTGATTTTTCTCAAGTCATTTTTAATCGGATCGAAACTGGTATCAAAATGAGTGGTCTGATCATAATAAGTTCCTGTCATGATTGTACCAGTAATCTTACTATTATTAAGATAAGCACCACTTAAATTTGCTTGACTAACATCACTTTTAGTTAAATAAGCTCCAGTCAAATAAGCTTTAGTTAAATTCGATTCTTTGAGATTTGTCTTAATCAAATAAGCTTTAATTAAATAAGCTCCTTGTAAATTCGCATTTTGTAAATTAGCTCCAGTTAAATCAGCTTCATTTAAGTTTGCTTCACTTAAGTCGGCTCCTCTTAAATTAATCTCTCTTAAATTAGCACTACTTAAGTCGGCTCCTCTTAAATCGGCATAACTTAAATTAAGTCCTCTTAAATCAGCCCGACGCAATTCAATTTTAGAGAATTGTCGCTCGCCTAAATTATAACTTTTCTGTAGTTCAACAATAGCTGCACTTTTAAGCATAATTTTCTTTTCAGTTCATTAATTCAGCATTACAGGCTACCCGTTTAGGGAAAAATTTTATTAAATCAGCGATCAAGGTAGAATTTAAAAACGGTTGTACTCTGTAGATTTCGCTAATTAAATTAATTTAAGCTTGATGATAATAATAACTGAAACGGAAAACAAATAACTATAAACACGGTCACACAATTGTTGTGATCTTGATCACACCCTGGAAAATACAGATAAAAAAGGTGGGAGCGACCCACCAACTGGTGATTAATTATTTTTGCTCAATCTTTGCTAAGGTTTCTGTAGCTCTCTGGCATAGCATTTCATGACATTGACCATTACTCGCCATAATACCGCCCCATTGTCGCACGTCACCTCGATTATACTGAACGGGTTCTCCGTTGAAATAGGTAAATTTACCTCCTGCCTCGGTCAAAATTAATTCTGGTGCGGCAAAGTCCCAATCTTTCGGTGCTGATTTTCCAGATAGGGAGATGTAGACATCTGATCGCTGTTCTAGTATTGTCGATATCTTACAACCGACACTACCGACATAGTTAACACCTTTAAAGGGTAAACTCTCGATCAATTTTTGAAAACGCTCATCTCGGTGAGTTCGACTAGCGACAAAGTACAATTCTTCAATTGAATTCCTTTGTGAAACGTGAATCGGTTTAATTTCGCCTTGTTTGGTTTCGACAAAGCTTCCTTGACCTTTTGCGGCAAAATAAATTTTAGATGATTCAGGTACCGCGACTACTGCAATAACGGGTCTACCTTGATAAGCTAAGGCAATATGGACGGCATATTCACCTGTTTTGTCAATAAAATCTCTTGTACCATCCAAGGGATCGATGATCCAAACCCAGTCTTGAGGAATGGGATCAGTTCCCTGATGAGTTTCTTCACTAAGGTAGCCAAATTGTTCAGTACTAAATGAGTGCTGTAATTTCTCTAAAATATAGTGATTTGTTGCTAAATCGGCTGCGGTGACTGGGCCATCTTTTTTATCTTCATTAATATCTAAATTTCCATGATTAGCTTTCCCTTGATAGTAAGCTTGCAAAATTTCGGTAGCCCCCCAACTGACGGAGCGTACAACTGCCAAAATCTCTGTTAGTTGGTTTTGATCTTGAATCGTTAAGGATTGCATGAATAAATCTCTCTGGGCATAGTTTCCTAATGTGCAATTCTATCGGATCACCGTAGAATGTCATCTGATTGTTTAATAAGTCTGTTTTATAGATAGTAATTATTTTTACTTATATTTTTTTGATTTAAACCCTTTATTTCTTGGGGAAAGTGAAGTAATGTAATTAACATTCATAAATTTATGTAAAGCGTCCTATGGCTGCCAGTGAACAGAGAAAGAAGTCAGTATGGTCTAGCTTAGAAACAGTAATCGGGTTTGATTTACGATCGCTCGGTCTATTTCGGATTTGCTTGGCTTTAGTCGTTTTAGCTGATTTAATCATCCGTATGGGAGGAGTGACGGCCCATTATAGCGATCAAGGTCTTGTTCCTCGCAGTGCTTTAGCTAAAATTGGCTCTAGTCCTTTTTACTGGTCTTTTTCTAATCTCAGTGGTGAGCCTTGGGTACAGTTTATTCTATTCTTACTAGCAATTTTTATTACCCTTTTTCTCCTCGTTGGTTACCGAACTCGTTTAGCAACGATCGCAACTTGGGCGATGATCATCTCAATCCACAATCGTAACCCTGTTGTGCTGTTTGCCGCAGATGAAGTTTTAAGAGCAATTCTCTTTTGGTCGATGTTTCTTCCTCTGGGGGCAACTTATTCGATCGACAGCGCGTTAAATACTTCCCCTAATCCTTTACCTAAAAGGGTTTGGTCTGGTGCCACATTTGCTTTTATGGTACAAGTGGCTTTTATTTATATGTGGTCTGCTGCTTTTAAAACAAAAAGTGATTTATGGTGGCCTGACGGAACGGCTGTTTATTACTCTCTCCATTTTGATCAATATGCGACTCCTTTGGGTCAATTGCTGCTCAAACTTCCTCAAAATCTGCTCAAACTAATGACATATGGTGCTTTGAGTTTTGAATGGGTTGGCCCACTTTTAATGTTTATTCCCATTCGCAATAGTTTTTTCCGTTGTGTTGCGATTCTTTCGTTTATGTTTCTACATCTGACGTTTGGATTAGTGTTTCGCATTGGAATATTTCCTTTTTTGAGTATTACTCACTGGTTGCCTTTAATTCCTAGCGAAGTTTGGGACGGACTCAACAAACGTTTAAGTACACCAGAACGGAAAGGGTTAGTAATTAACTATGATGCTGATTGTGGATTTTGTAAAAAAGTTGTTTATTTGTTAAGAACATTTTTGATTTTACCTGGAACTCCTTTAGTTAAAGCTCAAGAAAATCCCGATCCAACGGTGTATGAAGATATGCAGAGAATTAATTCTTGGGTTGTCGAAGATTGGCAAGGACAACGACATTTTAAATGGGAAGCGATCGCCTATATTTGCAGTTTATCGCCTGTTTTTGGGTTTTTGGCTCCTCTTTTAAAATGGAAACCTTTAATGAGTATTGGCAACAAGTTTTATGAAAAAATTGCCACTAACCGACGTTTTGCAGGTAATTTTACTAAACCCTTTAAATTCCGTCCTCTAGAAGTTCGTTCTTCACCACCACTTGCATTAAGTTTAATCGCTCTGTTATTACTTGCTTATACATCGGTTTGGAATTTAAGAGGTTTTATCAAACAAAGTGTTGCTCGAAAAGATGCTGAGGGAGTTTGGGTTGAACAATTAGATAAACTACTGTCTAGAAGAACATTTAATATTTTAGATCCCATAGCGCGTCTAACTCGTTTGGATCAAACATGGAGTATTTTTGCACCTAACCCACCGAGAGATGATGGTTGGTATATTGCCGAAGCCACATTAAAAGATGGTAGTAAAGTTGATTTATTTAGGAATGGTAATTCTGTTAGTTGGGATAAACCAACCATGAGTGAACGAGATCAACTCTATCCTAATATGCAATGGAGAAGTTATTTTATTATTCTTAATCGTGCTACGGGAAAACCACTTTATCCTTATTTGGGAGATTATTTGTCTCGTCAATGGAATCAAAAACATCCTCCCTCTCAACATATCGAAAATTTGACTATCTATTTCATGGATGAAAGAACCGTCCCACCAAATCAGCCACAAACGGTTACAAAAAAAGAAATTTGGACTCAATCAGCTAGTATGAATTAACGAGTCATTTTAGGAATTGAGCCAAAAAATCTTAATTTAATTCAAAATCAAGATTCAATTTTTTATAGATTTCGTAGAGTGGAGCCGAGCAGAGTCGAACTGCTGTCCAAATTGGGTATTAACTGTTCGATCATTCACAGGTTTAGTCTTTTTGACCCAAAAGACGGGGACTATCTCTTATCCCAGATAGTGGGATTCTCTAGTGAAATCTTAACTCAATAGTCAACTAGAGGTAACTAAAGAGGGCATCCGTTGGGTTTATGTCCGTAATCCTTAACGGAGTCGAATTACAGACGCTCGAATCTATATGAGATTATTAGGCTGCTACAGGAGCTGCTTTACGAGCAAAAGGTACGATGTTGTTCGCATTTACTTTTTTTTTGAGCCTTTGATTTACGAGAGCCGACTCACTCTCGACCTGCATCACGGGATAGGGTTCGCCAACCTGTCGAAACCGTTACGGCCCCATGTGTATATACTTATATTATACTTGTAGTCTTAGAGAATGACAACATTACAAAAGATTGAGTAATCTTAAATTCAGTGTGGATCGGTAAAACGATCGCATTACACTAAATTGAGGTATTTATCTAATTAGCTATAAATTGTCTAGACTATGTTTCCTATTAATCGTCCTCGCCGTTTACGCACTTCGCCTCAATTACGCCGTATGGTGCGTGAAACTGTATTAACCGCCAATGATTTAATCTACCCCTTGTTTGCCGTTCCAGGGGAAAGTATCGCCCATGAAGTGAAATCGATGCCAGGGGTTTTTCAACTCTCTGTCGATAAAATTGTCGCCGAAGCAAAAGAAGTTTATGAATTAGGGATTCCAGCGATTATTCTATTTGGGATTCCAGAAACTAAGGATACTGATGCTACAGGGGCATGGCATGATCACGGTATTGTACAACAGGCGGCGACTGCGGTCAAAGAAGCTGTCCCCGAATTGATCGTCATTGCTGATACTTGTTTATGTGAATATACAAATCACGGACATTGCGGTTATTTAGAAGTAGGTGATTTGACGGGACGAGTTTTAAATGATCCGACTCTATTATTATTAAAGAAAACAGCCGTTTCTCAAGCCAAAGCGGGAGCTGATATCATTGCGCCATCGGGGATGATGGATGGTTTTGTTAAAATCATTCGAGAAGCATTAGATGAAGCAGGGTTTCAAGATACACCGATTTTATCTTATGCCGCAAAATACGCCTCAGCTTATTATGGCCCATTCCGTGATGCTGCCGATTCCACTCCCCAATTTGGCGATCGTCGTACTTATCAGATGGACTCAGGAAACTCTAGAGAAGCCCTCAAAGAAGTAGAACTAGATATTTTAGAGGGTGCGGATATGCTGATGGTTAAACCTGCTTTGTCTTATATGGATATTATTTGGCGAGTCAAAGAAATGACGAATTTACCCGTCGCTGCTTACAATGTGTCTGGGGAATATTCCATGATTAAAGCGGCTGCCCTTAATGGTTGGATCGATGAAAAACGAGTCACCCTCGAAACCTTAACCAGTTTTAAACGAGCAGGGGCGGATCTAATTCTCACCTATCATGCTAAAGATGCGGTTCGTTGGTTAAATGAGCAATAGCCCACCGTGAAATATTAGTAGGGGTTTGGTTACCAAACCCTTACATCAACAGTCACCAAACCCTTACATCAACAGTCACCAAACCCTTACATCAACAGTGACCAAACCCTTACATCAATTTGGTATTAATACCACCATCATTAAGGCATCGGTTGAACTGGGAAACCTTGACGCTTAAGGATTTCTGCTGCATCTTTCCCTGGTTGGTAATCATAGCCAAAAGCCGACTCAGCATTATCATCAAGAATCTTGGGTGTTAAGATAATCACAACCTCATTACGTCCTACTTGATTACTTCTTCTTCTAAACAACGCACCTAGAATCGGAATATCGCCCAAAATGGGTACTTTGCTTTCTGTGGTTTGATCAGACTCTTGAATAATACCTGATAATATCAAAGTTTGGCCATCCCGCAGACGAATCAAACCCGAATTTAACTGACGTGTATTTAAAAGAGTAATACGGTTGACTGCATCATCACCACTATCAAAGTCAACAGTGGGGCCTGGAGAGGTAATTCTTGGATTAACCGAAAGGCTAATAAATCCGTTATCATCGACTTTCTCCAAATTCACATTTAGAATTAATCCTGCATCCTCTAAAACAGGTATCGTTGTTCTCACACCACTAAGAGGATCAACTTGTGTTTGGATACTTGCGAGGACTTTTTCGGCAACGGATATATTAGCCTGTTGTCCTTCTTGAACGACAATCGAAGGATCTGTTAGAATTTTGGCGTTACCACTGGTAATCTGAGCTTCTAGAGAAAGTAAGAATTTTTGGGGATATTGGAACAAACCTGGTAACTCGTAGGTATAAGTTCTCTGCCCAGTAATAGGATCGATATCTATATCACTTATCCCAGGTTGAAAAGGATTGTTGAAAGTTCCAAAATTAGGACGTGCGTAGGGAGTTCGATTATTACTAAACTCCTCAAAACCACGTCTTGCATCACTAAACGGCCCACTTTGAATATCAAAGAAGGGAGCGAGAGTTGCTGCACCACCAGCGATCGTATTTAGCAAAGGAATCACAGGACGAGCAAATGCACCGCTTGTCACTTCAGCCCGAGAAGGTGGGTTAACGCCACCAAAGTTTAACACAGCCGCCCCACCATCTTGTAGGAAAAATCCATTATTAAAGCCAAAGGAAAAACTACTATTAAACTCATCTGTATTTAAAAGGTTAACGTCAATCACCTTTACATTAACTACAACTTGACGACGACGTGCATCAAGCTGTAAGAGCATTGATGAGGCAATTTGTACCATTCGTGGCTCACCAATGAGTGTAACTGCATTAAGACGGTCATCGGCTACTACCTTCAAGCCTTGTAGCAAAATCGCGGCGGTTGATCCCGCTGTAGGTTTAATGGTTAGAGGTCTAAACTCTGGTGTTTTGGTTCGTGTACCGATCACACGTTGGGTCAATGGATCGATAATTTCTTCAATTTCAGTAACTAAGCGAGGATATTCTGCCCCTTGCGCTGCTAAATAGGATGCCGCATCAACCGCTTTAACTTGATTCATCCGTAAGCTACGACTAATCAAATTACGAGCAGAAGTAGGCAGAACGGAACCAACAAAAATGGTTCTTCCCTGTACATTTGCACTATATCCAGAAACCATCAAAACGGAGTTGAAAATATCTTCGACTGATTCATTGTTGAATTCTAATGAAATAATTTGCGCGGCTTTTGCTGCATTTTTGTCGTCTTGATCACTTGGGCCATCAATAAAAACAACGTTGTAGCCAGCATAATTCGCTAAAGTCATGAGAACTTCTCGAACCGAAGCATCTCGCAACAGAACACGGGGAATAACCACAGAACCCGTATTAAATTTAACTTTTTGGGAACTGGCATCAATATTAGAAACTGCTATATCACCCACTGGCGGCGCAACGGCTCGCGGTAATACTGGTGTATTTGTTTCAGGAGCATTGGCAGTAGGTGGCTCGAATGGATTGCCTCTACTATCTTCAATGGTAATTTTCGGATTAGGCAACATTGGGGCCGCTTGAGCGATTTCAGTCGGTTTTTTAGGGGTTGCTATTTTGATGGCTTCCTCGACAGAAAATGCTTTCTGATTAACCTCCGAAAAGGATAAATCTTCGGTCTTGGCTTCTTTAAATTCAAATTTAGTTTCAGTAGCCGCTTGACTTGGTTGTGCTGCTAAAAAGAGGAAAGCTGTACCCTGAATCAGCCAGAAAAGATGAATGTAATTTTTCACAAATTGCTCCTTGCACCGATGCTAACTTAAATGTTGGTTTTTGAATGGGTAATATTTACTTTTTGTCAATAAGTAATAAAACTTATTTTTGCTCTGCGGGCGGTTGTTGGCCTTGTTGACCCTGTTGGTCTGGGGGTGGTGGTGGGGGTGCCAGTTTCGCTAGTTCTTCTGGAGTAAGAGGCATAATCACATCTAACCTCATTGTGGTGTCTACCTTCTGGTTTGAAGAGGGAATCACTTTCGAGGTTTTGAGCGTGGGATTGACCACCAGTAAAGCGACTGCTTTTTGTTCTCCATTGAGAGCCGTTTTTAGAGCTTTAACCATGACCAAAGGCTGTAATCGCTCTAAATCCCTGATAATCGATTGAGTTGGTTCAAATGCGCCAGTCATGGCTATGTTATAGCTTTGGCGTTTAAGTTTTTTATTAACTGCTGTCCCTAACGAGCTATCTTCAATAATTTTTGTCCCTCCTTGCTCGGGTTCAAAACTCGTTAATTCAACGTTTCTTTTTTTAAAGAATTGATTGACATCGAGCAGAATGGTATCTAAAGATGATTCATTAGCAAAAAGAGCTAAAACTTGAGTTTTCAGGGCTTCTTTTTGTTTGAGTTGCAGTTCTAGAGTTTGATATTTTTCATCTAGCTTGCCGCTTTTTTGTTGTTCTACCTGCTGTTGTTTGGCCTGCTCATCAGCTTTGAGTTTTTGATAGTTTTCGTTAAGCGGTAAAACCCAATTGGTCGCTAAGGCCGCAGAACCAAGAATACCGCCAAGTGCTAAAGCAATACCGCTTACTTTTGGGGTAAAAGTAATCCCAAAAGCAGTCGGATAATTACTATCATCATCTAAACCTTGATCCTCTTGGGGTAAGTATTCCTCTGTATAGGTCGTCATCGTTGAATACCTCCTTTTTGTTCTAAGGTTTTGATGCGTGTGACTAAACCGACTGCACCATCACGAGCGAGAGATGGTAGAAGCTTTGAGGCTGGAAGATCACTTAATTCAGTTGTGATGACATACTGTATTGCCTGGGGAAGTTCTACCTGAATTTTTTGTTTTTCAAGGTCTGCTTTGGCGGTTGGTTCTAATTCCAGAGGAAAACTGTCTTGTTTAGCACTTTCGATTCGGGTTTGATTCGCGTTAAAAAGATCCGAATTCTGCAACGTCAAGATAAAGTTATTCACATCATCATAGGTACGAGCATAACCATTGATTTTGATTTGTACTTTTGGTTGTGTGCCACCTGCATCGGCGGTTGCGGGTAATATACTTTCTTCAATGCCTGAGATTTGTACGTTTGAAGGAGTGCGGCGGCGAATATCTTGGAGAATCGCTGACCAAGGCTTAATCTGGTTAAAGACGGTCACTAATGCGGTTACTTCTTCGTCAATAGCTTTAACCTTGGCTTCCATTTCTTGTAAGCTTTGGTTTCTAGTATTTAATTGACTAATCTCAGCATCTAGTTGTTTAATATTGGCTTCAGTTTTTGCTTTTTGCAAATTAAGCATGGTTCCTAAAAGCGCAGTCAAACCAATTAAAGCGGTTCCAACCCCTAAACCAATAAAAAGCGGTGTTTGTTGTCGCCAAGAAATCGGTGCGGCTTTCCGAACAGGGTTCGCCTTGAGAGATTCATCTAATTTGCGATCTTTAAGAAAGTTAACATCTAAGCTATACATCTATTAAATCCCCCGCAATCCTAAACCTAGCACTGTAGCCATTCCAGTCCGTTTGATCGCTGGGATTTCTTGGTCTAAATCGAGAGATAAGGCTGAAATCGGATCAATTTGCATCGTCGGAACACTTAATCTTTGTGTAAAAAATTCATCCAGTTGAGCGAGTCCACCACCAGGCCCCGCTAAGAGCAGTTGCACGATTTCTAATTCATCGCTTTGATTAAGATAGAAATTAATTGATCGTCGTAGCTCATCGGTTAATTCGCCTAAAGCTCTTGTCAGGGCAGTCATTCCAGGGTTGACGGCGGCTCCTGCGGTACTTAAGCTATCTAAGGCGGTCACGGGAATCGTCATACCTTGTAGAATTTCTGGGTTTCTAGAAGCAGGTAAGTTCATGGCTCTGGAAAGGGAATTCTGTAACTGAAATGTACCAATGGGAACGGTTCGAGAAAACTGCGGGACTCCATCAACAATGATCGCAATTTCGGTATTATCAAATTCAATATCGATTAAGACTGCCGCTTCATTTGAGCTAAATTGTCTGAGTTGTTCCCGAATCGTGCGAATTAAGGCGAAACTATTGATCTCTAAGACATCGACTTGTAATCCTGCTTGTTGGAAGGTGTCTATATAAGAATTAGTCACTTCACGGCGTGTGGCAACGAGTAGGACTTGTACTTTTTCGATGCCGTCTTCGTCTTGAAAGTAACCTAATTTTTGGTAGTCGAGATCAACTTCTTCTCTGGGATAGGGTAGATAAAGACTGGCTTCATGATTTAAAACCATATCCCGTAATTCTTGGTCGTTGAGTTCGGCAGGAATGGGAATAATCCTGATAATTGATTCCCTCATCGGTACCCCTGTCGCCACTTTTCGAGTTTTGATTTTGTTTTCTGCCATCAATTCTTGAATCAGTTCGGCTAATGCTGGCGAGTCGATAATTTTTCCTTCTTCAAAGATGCCTTCAGGAAGATCAACTGAGCAGTATTTACCAAGCTTATAGCTCTGTCCCTGTTTGGACAGTTGAACGAGGTTGACTCGCTCTGGAGTAATTTCTAAACCGATTCCTTTTGATTTTTGAGCAAAAAGATTTTTGAAGACATTTGCCATGATTTAGAGGTGACTTTGAAAGAAAAGTCAGAAACTAAGAAAAGCTTTCTGTTCTTAGCATTCCCCAATCTCTCTCAAGAATTAGCTTCAGTAGCCTAAAAAGCTCAAAAAAAAGTTTAAGTTATGATAAATGCCTTCATTCAGGGAATTTACGGAGCAATACTCAGGCGATGAGATAAAAAACTAGATGTTAGATTCAGAAATTATTCTGGGAATACTGATAGATATATACAGCCTGGGTTTATGTTGTTGAGATTGATGCTATGTCTTCTGCTGATGATTTTTCCATAGCCGCGTTGCCACCGTTTGTTAATCAATTGCTGACAATTGGCTATATTACACTTCCCCAAGTCCAACAAGCTTTGATCGAGAAACGTCAAAAAGAACGATCGCTGACCGAAATTATTGAATCGATTACAGGGCAACGTCTTCCTCAAGACATTCTCAAACAATATCGCACTGAACAGCTTTTTATCCTAAAAATTTTACATGGTCTTGAGGTCTTTGATCCCGAAGCTCATCCTGACATCTGGTCACAAATTGAACCATTGTTAGATTCTTTGATTCCTCTTGAGGAATGTCGTCGTCATCAAATCCTACCACTAGCTTTACGTGATGAAGCCTCAATCATAATTACTCTAGCGATGGTGAATCCAGATCAAGAACAAGTATTGAAATATTTAAAACAGATGTTACAACTGAGTCATGTAAAGTTTGAACGTAAAGTTATGTGGCGACAAGATTATCAGAATCTATTAAAACAATACCTCTCAACCCTTGCTTCTAAGCGTCAGCTATCCCGATCAGAGCTAGATACATCAGTCGCTCCGAATGCAGTTCCACCGTTACCAGAAGATCAACAAAGAAAAGTGTTAAAAACCAAAATGACTGTCTTAAATCAATCTCAACCAAAATCGAGCGTTATTCAACAAATCCTAAGTGAAAAGCTCGAAAAATCTTCACAATTACCTAAAGCTCAAAGTGTCTCAAATTCTCAAAATATCACTGAACGCTTACAGGAAGTAGAAAAGTTAATCTCGCTTTTAAATCAATCATTTCAGTCACTCAAGCAAGAGTTTGATTCGTCTCAACTCGATGTCAGTGAGCCGACAACCGAAAACTTAGAAGATGCTCATCAGTGGGAAACTTTAGTTAAAGAATTTATTTCTGACCAAGAGACGATGATTGCTGATTCCTATGAAGAATTAACCGATCCTGGGGAATGGGAAACCTTACGAAAAGATCTCAAACCTGAGCAAAAGACAATCGGGAGTGAGCCGCGATCGGTTTCTGATCCTTGGTCTTAATTAGAGGCGAATTTCTGATTAATTTTTTTGACCACCCAACTGAGGAGCGCGCCCAACACTAAAATACCAATAGCTGGATTAAACAATGGTAGCCACAACTTATACCAGATCTCCCAACCCAAAGAGAAACCAAGCGATCGTCCTAATACTGCTATTGCAAACCACACAAAGCCAATGATCACTAAAAAAACATCAAACATCAAAAAACGATCTAGCCACTTTACAAAAGACTCTTTCATCGAAAATTTTTACCTCCTTATGAACCTTATGAACATCTAATTTTTTTCAACTTGAACACCCTTCCAAAAAGCAATATAGCCTTTGATGTTATTCGCTTTTTCTTTAGGATTAGGATAATACCATGCAGCATCTTGATTTGTTTTGTTATCAACGACTATCGTATAGTAACTCGCTACCCCTTTCCAAGGACAGGTGGTATGAGTATTACTATCTTGAAAATATTCTCGATTGAGGGATTCAGGAGGAAAATAATAATTTCCTTCTACAATCTCACATTGCTCGCTTTGAGCTAAAATTGCATCATTCCAAATTGCTTTAGCCATCTTATCTCTTCTCCAAATGAAAAATTGATGTTAGGGTGAAGGACTTGTTGAATCCTGATACACTCTAAAAACAGAAACTTTTTAAAATATGAGTTGGCTGTCTCTCCTAATCATACTTTTTAGTAACCCTGTTTTCGTCTAATAATAAGATCAAACCTATGTTATTTCTCAAAAATTACAAAATATTGCAAATTTAAGCATTTTCTCTTATTCTACTAGATAAATCTATAGCTTAACTTTAAATCATAAAACTTCATAATCATTCATGTTCTCTATTTACATTTTGACCTATAACGAAGCCACAGATATTGCCGATTGTGTTCAGTCAGCTTTACGCTCAGATGATGTAATAGTAGTTGATTCTTATAGTACCGATCAAACAGTTGAAATAGCGTCTAAATATCCCGTCCGAATTGTACAGCATCCGTTTGAAAGTCATGGCAAACAGCGTACATGGATGTTAGAAACAATTCCCTCTAAGTACGAATGGGTTTATCTTTTAGAAGCAGATGAACGCATGACTGATGAATTATTTGCCGAATGTCTAAACGCTATTCAACAAAATCAGTTTATCGGTTACTATGTTGCCGAACAAGTGATGTTTATGGGCAAATGGATTCGTTATAGTACCCAATATCCTCGATATCAATTGCGTTTGCTCAAAAAAGGAAAAGTTTGGTTTACAGATTATGGACATACCGAGCGAGAAGTTTGTAACGGTCAAACCAGCTTTCTAAAAGCAACCTATCCTCACTATACCTGTGGTAAAGGTTTAAGTCGATGGATCGATAAACATAACCGCTATTCGAGTGATGAAGCTGATGAAACGCTTAGGCAACTCGCAGATGGTCAAGTGGAGTGGAGTAAGCTGTTATGGGGAGCGTCAGAAGTGGAAAGACGACGCGCTTTAAAAGATCTATCCCTACGTCTTCCTTTTCGCCCTCTGTTGCGTTGGTTTTATATGTATTTTCTTCTAGGTGGGATTTTAGATGGACGCGCTGGTTTTGCCTGGTGTACTTTACAAGCTTTTTATGAGTATTTGATTCTCCTTAAAGTTGAGGAAATACAAAAAGGATTGTTACCCAAAAATCATTTACAGGAAAAATCAGAAAGCCAAAACGGATTTATCAAAACTCATAAAAATGTTTCTCAAGCTATTCCAGTATCGGGTTCTGCCGAATGTGACAATTAAGGATCACCTAAAAAAGCGGACTAATACGGTTTAGCTGGTTTTTCCGAAAATAGCTGCTGTTTTTGCCAACGTAACCAGCGACCTAATTTAATTAATGTATTTTTGGCCCAATGTTTAAGAACTTGTGTCTTATGTCGTTGGGTGGGTAACCGTAAAATATATATAAATCGTCGGCTAATATCAGCAATTCGGCCATCAATATTAATGCCAAAGCTAGAAATAATCGCCGATCTTCTACCCAAGGTTAGCATATCTCCTAGATGTAGATAAAAGAACGATTTAGGACGATTCCCTAAAATCATCGCTTTGAGGTTTTTAGCCGCACAACTAGCCTGTTGAAAAGCCGCTTGTGCAGTCGCAGGAATATTTTGACGAGTTGACACCATTTGAGCTAGATCACCCAAGGCTAACACTTCGGGATAATCAAGTAATTGTAGTGTTGGATCAATTAAGAGTTTACCTTGATCCGTTTGTTGACAGTCCAATTCACTTAACCATTCTCTAGATTGAGTCCCTGCTGTCCAAATCACTAAATCAATGGGTAAATCTTGGGTTTGCTGCTCAGTAATTGTCAGAGAATCGGCTGTAATCCTCTCCACCTCACAATTATGATGGATTGCAATCCGACGAGCCTTTAAAGCTTTATAAGACGCTTTACCAATGGCTTTGGAAAAGTTTTTCAGGAGGATATCACCCCGTTCAATTAGATGAACTTGACCGCGATTTCCCAGACGATCGGCGATCTTACAGGATAATTCTACGCCATTCGGGCCACCCCCAATGACAGCGACCTTAAGATGTTGCCGTTCTGAGTTTTCTAGAATATGGAGTTGGGTTTGCAGACGTTCTAAATCAGCTAAAGAACGGAAGGTTAGAGCATAGTCTTTCAGTCCAGGGATGTCGGCCCAACGGTTTTGTGTCCCCACAGCCAAAACTAAATAGTCATAGGATAAGGTTTCATGATTTGTTAAGCTAACACAACGAGCTTTTAAATCAATGGTTTTGACCGTTTGCTGACGTAGCCCAATCCCAGTTCCCTGGAGTAATTTAGAATAAGATGGCGCAATTTCCCACCGTTGTAACTCTCCTGTCAGCAATTCATACAAAAGAGGCGTAAACAAAAAGTGATCATTGGGTTCAATGAGCGTAATTTGGCATTGACGGTTCTTTACTCCTCTAAAAGGACTAAAATAAAGAGCCGTATAGAGTCCGCCAAATCCGCCACCTACCACACAAATCTTAATCGGTTGAGCGATATTCATCTATTTTTGAGTCTTTACCTCAGGTTGATTAATATATTCAGCCAAAAGGGGTTTCAGTTGCTCAACCAATTCTTGCGATCGCACGATTCGAGCCTCAGGTAAAAGATGATAGTGAGTATCGGCAAACATTGTACTATCGCTTTGAATATTCAAGTTTTCGGGATTATAAATAGTTGGTACAATCTTCGATAATTCATCAGCACTTTTTTGAATACTCGCCACTGTTTTTGGCTCGGTATTAGCATAAACCCAAGGTAAAGCGACAATTAAATGCGCTCCTTTAGCTTCTAGATCTTTACGAAACTGAGCAATCATTTTCAACGAATGGGGGGAAACTGATTCCTTAAAACCTAATTTCCACCATTCTGCGGTACGTTCTTTGACTTTTGTCGGGTCGCCAGTTTCGGTAATGGGGTCGGATAGATATCCAGTCATCCGTCCTTTTTCGATGACATCAATCGTCGATTTAGTTGCAGCGCGTAATGTGGTCACCCCTAGTAACCAGGTGTCTTCGAGCATCTTTTTCGGAGGAATATTCCCTAAACCAGGTTGACCAATTGCCCAACCAAAAGGAGCCGAACCAAATAACCCATCACCATCCCCTAAACCATCTTTATCCATCAACATTAGGTATTCGGGAACCAAAACAATAATATCGCCTTTACGGGCTTGTTCTAGCATTAGAGGCAGAATGACATTAAGTCCCATGTCTCCCTGTAATCCATAATTAAATACTGGAATACCTAGTTTTTGTTGCATCCATTCCGCATTAACACTGTAATGTACCCCTGAGCCTGCGGTAAAAATGATACGGTGTGGGGCGTTAATCTCAGCCGCATAAGCCGCTTTTTGCTCATACATTCTTCTTAACCAGCTTAGTTCACCGCCATAGTAGACGTTATAAATACAGCCAATTGTCCAAGCGATACCCGCCGATAGGAACCAGGGAAAAAGTTTAGCAATATTATTTTTACTCATTAGAATTCAAAATAAATAAAATCAGAATTTGTATTTGCTGCTAATAGTATAGTTAACCCCAGCAAAACGGGCGATAACCAACGCGATAGTAACCATTCATACTCGAATTTCTTTTGCCAAACTGCTAGATGTTCTAAAAATAGAACGCCTAAAGCCAGAGTTAAAGTAACTGCTAAAGCCGCACCTTGATTGATGCTATAGGAACTGAAGACGGCTCCCAAATTGGCTAGAGAATAATGCCACGGCGTAATAATAGCCTGTAGTTTAGTTAGCAGGCGCGGCATATCAGATTCCATAAAAAAGAGACAGCCTAGAGTGACTGACCCCATAGTTAAAGCCCAGGAAATAACTTGCGGCTGAGAGAAGTAGCGTCCGATAAAGCCATAAAAAGGACGACCGAGATAACGTAGGAGTAACAACAGCGCACCATGATAAGCACCCCAGATAATGAAGTTCCAAGCGGCACCATGCCAAAAACCAGATAGTGTAAAGGTAATAAATAGATAGAAGGGGGCCCATTTTTTATTTGAACCCATTAGAGGAATAAAAACATAATCTCTAAACCAGGTATTTAAGCTAATGTGCCAACGCCGCCAAAATTCATTAATACTTTGAGAGGTGTATGGGGCTAAAAAGTTAATTATTAAGCGTATGCCCAGAAAATAGGCTAATCCAACGGCGATAAAACTATAACCTGCAAAGTCAAAATAAATTCTGAGAGTAAAGAGAATGGTAAAAAACCAGACTGCCCAAGGATTATCAATTTGTTGCTCAAGTTGAATGTAGGGGGCTAAATTATCTGCTATGACGAACTTCATAAAGAAACCGAGCGAGATCCAGCGTAAACCTAATTCAATATTTTCAAAAGTAAATTTTAGACGAAAATTTTCAATCTGAGGTAACAAATCACTTCTACGCTCAATTGGCCCAGCGACTAACTGAGGATAGAAAGAAATAAAGTTAATGTAATCTAGAAAACCAATCGGTTTTTTCTTCCGTGCCGTGAGAGAGTCAACTACAAAAGCAACCATCTGAAAAGTGTAGAAAGAAACACCAGGAGGAATTCTGTCTCTGACACCAATGGGTAAAAACTGTTGCCAGTTAGCAGGAACCGTTACAAATAGTCCAATCACTCCTTCCACAAAGAAGATCAGATACTTAAAATAAGCCAGAACCGCTAAATTAAAAATAATCGTTAGAGTGGCGATCGTTTTTGCTTTAGTTCCAGTACAGCGCAGCATCCACCGCACCATTAAGTAATTAAAAATAAGTTCAAATACAAAGATAATAAAGCTAGAGGGACTAGCATTGCGAAACATTGTCAATGATAAAAATGCAAGTCCAATTGCATCAAAAATGTCTCGCCACAGATTAAACGACTTAGCTATATGACGTACCGTTAAAAACGGAATGCCAAAACCTAATAAAATCCACCAAAAAGAAAAATCTGAGTAATTCAAGGCTTTCTCTTAAATAAAAGGCTATACAAACTAAAATACTCTATCTAATAAATTTGGCTGACCTTTCTATTTTTCAATAGACTTGATAACTTTCTCTTCTGGTTATCAAACGAGGCTGACTAAATTCTTGACAAGTCTACCAAATTTTGTCAAACTTGTCCATAACTTTAATTGCTTTATTTTTTAACCTTGGGAGTTGCTAAAAATGCTTTACCAAAAACTGACTGATATCTATAAGCAATATCAAAAATTTAAGAATTTCTCTCATATTTCTGACTCCTATTGGTCAGAGCGTTTATCGGATAATAATATTAGTCCTAAATCAGTAGAATTTGATACAGCAAGTCAGCAATTATTCTTGAAGCCTCTTAATCTATCTTTAAGCAAAAATAAACATGATTATCTAATTAAAAGTAAGGTTTTAGACAATGCTAAAATTCTCCAAAAAGCCTTAAATACCAAATTTTATCTTGATAAAGAGCAAAATTTAATCGCAGAATTGCAAGGTACAAAATTTATTATCGAGAATGAACAAGACATTGATATTATTAAAGAAATCTATTTTTATGGAATTTATAATTTCGTTTATGACAAGCCAGTTGTTGTCGTAGATATTGGCATGAATTTAGGATTTGCCAGTCTTTATTTTGCCAGCCGTAGTAATGTCGTCGCTGTTTTTGGTTATGAACCTTTTGAGATTACTTATCAGCAAGCCTTAAAGAATTTCGCACTCAATCCTGAAATTTCTCAAAAGATTACGCCTTGTCAATATGGAATTGCTGAACAAGAACAAACCTTGATGATTGAATTTGACTACGACGTTAAAGGTAGTATTGGAATTAATGGCATTGACAATAACTTTAAGCCATCTCCTGATAAAAAGTTAGCAACTGCAGAGATGAAACTTAAGGCGACTAAAGATGTTTTTCAATCAATTTTAGAACAGTATCCAGACATTGATATTGTAGCTAAAGTTGATTGCGAAGGGGCTGAATATGAAATCTTCAAAGTCTTAAGTGAAACGGGTCAACTAAGCCGTATTAAAATGGTAATGATGGAGTGGCACAAAAAAGGGCCAGCACCTCTACTAAATTATTTGAATAAAGCTGGATTTGCCACTTTTTCGCGCCTTCCTGCGAGTAATAATGTTGGTTTATTGTATGCCGTGAGAGCATAAAAACTAATTGGGCTTGGCAACCAAGCCCCTACAATAAATTTAACGACCAAATAAACCCCAGCCTTTTTTACCGTTAGCAGGTTCAGGTTTGGCTACGACTTCGGCTTTCGCATCACCTAAAGAAGCTGTAGAAACCTCGCAGTTTTCGGTAATATAAACAGATGATTTTTCAATGGTTGGATGATCCCAAAATAGAGTCGAGGGTAACTCAACATCTAGCCAATCTTCTAAATCTCCGACCAGGGTAACTGCGTCAATCGAATCAAGTCCATAGCGAGTTAAAGGCTCAGTAACATTAATCGTTTTTGCGTCTAATGATAGAAGTTGAGCTAACTGTTGTACTAACCAAGTTTGAATCGCTTGAGTCGCATTAATTTCGACATTTTGCTCATTAAGCTTGAAGCTGGAGTTCTGGGTTTGCATAAGTTTTATCCTGTGGTTGATTAAATTGGGCGTGTTGGAAAGGAACAATTGAAAAATGCTTATCTTCTTGATATAGCTTGAGCAGTTCTTGAGCAACGTTTTCTACATAAGATTCAGAGATTGTGTAGGGCATTGGTCGAACATTGCGTAACAATCTATGTAAGCTAAGGACTAGCCATTCTCCTTTTGCAAAAAAGTCGCCGAGAATTTCTCGATTATAGATCCACATATGTAAACAGGTTGCGGCTGCATGGAGAGTGCAGTATTTTTTAGCAATTTCAAAGAGTTCTGGTGATTGCTCATGACCATACTCAAATTTAGAATTACTAATCTGTTCATCATGAGCATTTAATTCTTCTAAAACTAAATCACTCAAATCTAACAATTTTTCTAAAACGGTTGGCTCAACATCAGCCTGATTTTTTAAAGCTTTAAGTTGTTCAATCGCTATTTCTAATCCCTGTAAAGGATCATCAATTCCGCGCCCAAAAAGTTCGAGTTTTTGCGGTTGGAATGGGGGTACATTTTGATTTAAAGAAAAAATAGTTTCTAAACGTGATTGAATCTTCTCCATTGTTTCTGCTTTTCTGCGAGAGCGATATTTAGTCAACTGACGCAACTGAAGAATGAGGGCATGGAGATTCACTACTGTACTACCATCAAACATACTAATGATGGAGTTATCCCGTAAGACTTTTTGAAAGATTCCCGCTTCGTGTTCAGAACGCATATAAAAGCGAGATCCCAAAACCACATAAACATTATTAATCATGGTTTCGAGTTGGGTTGTGACGAAATATTTCACCACCGAAGCCCAGACGCTAAATTGTTCGGGAATAATATGAAACCCTCTAGCCGCACCAATCGTTTCACAATCACAAATTAGAATATCTAAAAACGCATCGACTAACGTTCTGCGGGGTTGGGGCAGTTCTACCACCGTTTTATGATAGACAATACGCTTGGTGGCAAATCCTAGGGTAGTTCTAAGGGCAGTATCAGCCGCACCATGAGAAAACGTGGCACAGAGCATCCGCGTGATTTGGAAGCCTTTGAGGGCAAATTCTAAGCCATCTCCTTCTTCTCTAATACGATGGGAGTCAGGCACAAAGCACTCTTTAAAACCAATGCCACTCATATCCGAACCTCTAATCCCGTGAGTGAGGATCTTCGGTAAGTTATAGTATTGATTGGGATCAAGTTCGCGCTTGTCTACCATAAACAGAGTTAAACATTTTGGCCCACCATTGGGATCGGTTTTTGCCAAAATATAACTTACTCCAGAAATCGTAGCGCGGTTAATCGGCCATTTTTCCCCATTGAGAATATATCCCCCTGGAACTTTTCTGGCAGTGAGGTCGCCTCCTACTAAATCACTTCCGTGAGCGCGTTCAGAATAGCCTAAACACATCGCTCCGTTTTCGTTTTTAATGTAGTGGGCAAGTTTTTGCTTTTGTTCCTCGGTTCCAGCCATCCAAGTAATAAATGACCAAAAAAGAGTAGTGAAGCTAATGCCAATGGTTTGATCTCGACGACTGAGAACTCGAACAAAAGCGACAAACTCTTCAAAGGAGGTAAATTCACCGCTACAGTCAGCAGGGACGTAGTAATGTTGTAGTTTCCAATTGTAGAGCCAGTTTAGTTCTTGTTCTGGAAATGCCTCAAGTTCATCTAGTTCGACAACCCGTTTGTATGACATCACACTATCGGGGTTGAGAGGATCTCCTAAATCTTTTTCGAGTGCTTCGGCAATCCAATATTGCTTGAGCTTGTGCATAAACCCTCATCGGTTAGATCAACTGTTTTTGTAACTATCTTCAACACAATCACGCTCGCAAAATGTCACGCTATGCCTCAAGAGTTTACAAAAATTAGCATACATTCTAGCTACATTTATTCAAAGGCGCAAGCGGATCATTCACGATTTTGATAGATTATGCTTAAAATTACCGATATGCTTAGTTTTCCCTGTATGACTGATAAAGTAACATAATTCCAGTTAGATTGGAACCAATTCAAGATTTAGCGATAATTTTAGCTGATTTAGATAAAAAATGATTTTAATTAAAAAACATCAATAGACCCATAAAATAGCGCAGTCGAAATAGAATCTGACTACGCTACTATACTGGCTGATTAAGTTAATCACTTTAATTGAGAATAGACAAAATTCGTGAAACTGCCTTCATTGAGTTTGTGCCAAGCATAAATTCTCGCGCGGAACTGTTTCCATTCTTCATATACGGTTTTAAAATCTGCGTCTTTGGCAGCAAACTCGTCATAAATCCCAAAAGCGGCTTCCTGTGCTGCGGTTAAAATTTCTGGACTATAAGGACGAACCTGGGTGCCACTGCTTAAAAGTCGTTGCAGGGCTTCATTATTACGAGAATCATAACGGGCTAACATGATGGTATTAGCTTCATAGGCTGCGGTTGTAATCGCTTCTTGATATTGAGGGGGTAGCTTTTTCCATTCATTCAAGTTAATTTGTAGCTCTAAAGTAGCTCCAGGTTCCCACCAGCCAGGATAATAATAATATTTAGCGACTTTATTCAATCCTAGTTTTTCATCATCATAGGGCCCAACCCATTCCGCAGCATCAATAGCCCCTGTTTGCAACGCTTGAAAAATTTCGCCACCAGGTAAACTTTGGACGGTTACGCCCAGTTTTGACATGACTTGCCCCCCTAAGCCTGGAATCCTCATTTTTAAGCCTTTGAGGTCATTCACCGATGAAACTTCTTTACGAAACCATCCCCCCATCTGCGTTCCTGTATTACCACAGGGAAACTCAATCACATTAAATTTATTGGCGTAGATTTCCTGTAATCTCTTTAAACCACCTCCCTCATACAGCCACGCATTCTGTTGTTGCGCGGTTAAGCCAAAGGGAACAGTTGTACCAAAAGCGAGAACTGGACTTTTACCAACATAGTAATAGGATGCGGTATGACCACACTGTACCGCCCCTTGAGAAACGACGTTAAGAACTTCTAAACCAGGGGCAATTTCTCCAGCAGCACGCGGTGTAATCTTAAATTTACCATTGGTGAGGGCAGCAACTCGATCGGCTAAAACAGTTGCACCCCCAAAAATTGTCTCAAGTGAAGGGGGCCAACTGGTCGCCATTTGCCATGTGATATTAGGTAAATTAGCGGTATCTGTTGGTTGTCCACCTGCTTGATTTTGAGCCGCTTGACATCCACCGACGATCGCAACTCCCGTAGCAGCCATCGCACTCCCTGAAAAAGCCCTCACCAACGCTCGACGTTTCATAAATTAAGTAAAAGCACTGATTCACAATAAGATTTTTTCAGAATATCATGAGATGTTCCTTTAAGAACGATAGAATGGGGTATTTGGTTGACTTTTCTTTTGTGGTATGCGCGACTCCCAAAGATTCCCTAAAATTCGTTTACTGCTGAAATTATCGAATTTAATCGACACTTTTACCGACAAGTTAGCAAAGCTTTTAAATTGGCTCGTTTTATTAACGGTTGGTGTCGGTTTTTATAACGTCATGGCTCGGTATATTGGGCGTTTTATTGGTGTAACATTAGCTTCTAATGTTTTTATTGAGCTTCAATGGTATTTATTTTCGATTGTCTTTCTACTCGGCTTTGCTTATATCCTAAAACATGGCGAAAATGTACGAGTCGATTTTTTATATTCTCGTTTTACGGAAAAACAGCGCTCGCTAATTGATTTTTTAGGAACAATTCTTTTTTTAATTCCGTTTTGTGTCATTGGAATTTGGGTCACTTTTAATCCCGTTTTACAATCTTGGGGATACTTACCGAATGGAACATGGGGAGCTTGGGAAGTGTCTTCGGATGCAGATGGTTTACCCCGCGCACCAATTAAAACGGTACTTCCTTTGGGTTTATTGCTGTTATTAATTCAAAGTATTTCCCAGGCAATCAAATATTTAGCCGTAGTGCTAGGCTATCAGACGGTTGCCGAACGAATTCGTCTTGAAACTTCAGAAAACGTTAACATCGAATAGAGGTAAAAAATGGGCTTTGAATGGCTGGCGATTTTAATGTTTGTAGGCTTTTTCTTGATTCTAATGAGTGGCTATCCCGTCGCTTTTTCGTTTGCAGGAACAGCCCTTGTTTTTGGACTGATTGGTTTAATTGTAGGTGCTTTTGATCTAAATCGATTACTGTTGTTGCCGAATATATGGTTCGGTACGATGTCTAATTTTACGCTCCTAGCAATTCCTTATTTTGTTTTTTTAGGATCAGTTTTAGAAAAATCAGGATTAGCAGAAGAATTATTAGAAACCCTTGGTATTATCTTAGGACGGTTACGGGGGGGACTTGCTATAGCCGTTGTTGTGGTGGGAACCTTGCTGGCTGCGACTACTGGTGTTGTTGCTGCTACTGTGATTGTAATGGGAATGCTGTCACTGCCTGTCATGTTGCGATATGGTTATGATAAAAAGTTGGCCGCAGGTGTTATTGTTGCATCAGGTACCCTGGCCCAACTCATTCCCCCCAGTTTAGTTTTAGTGATTCTGAGTGATCAAATTGGGGTATCAGTCGGCGATTTATTTTTAGGAGCATTAATACCAGGTTTGATGCTATCGGGTTCTTATTTGCTCTACATTGTGGGTTTAGCCGTGTTTAAACCTGAAATGGTTCCCGCGTTACCCACAGATTTAGTGAGCCTCAAAGGAAAAGATTTAACACAAAAAATATTAAAAGCTGTTATTCCACCAATTATTTTAATATTTATCGTTTTGGGAAGTATTTTCTTTGGTTTAGCTACTCCCACTGAAGCGGGTGCTGTCGGTGCCGTTGGTGCTTGTCTACTTGCATTTTTTAATAGACGTTTAACCCCTGAACTACTGCAAGATGCAGCCCATGCAACGGCTGTTATTACCACTTTGGTTTTAATGATTTTATTTTGTTCTTCTTTGTTTGGTTTAGTATTTGATGCTTTAGGCGGGAAAATCTTAATTACTAGCTTGCTGACTGGTTTACCTGGGGGTTATTTAGGATTTTTGATCGTCAGTAATATTGCGATTTTTTTGCTGGGAGTTTTCCTAGAATTTATTGAAATTTGTTTTATTGCGATGCCTTTATTTGTTCCTGCCGCACAAGCATTAGGAATTGATATGGTATGGTTTGGCGTAGTCATGGCAATTAATTTACAAACGGCTTTTATTTCTCCTCCAGTAGGTTTTTCGTTGTTTTACCTGCAAAGTGTCGCTCCCAAAGAAATCAGCACATTAGAAATTCATAAAAGCGCGATTCCGTTTATGGTGCTACAGTTTATTGTATTAATCATTGTCATACTCTTTCCGCAAACCGTACGATGGTTGATCGATCTTTCCTCTGCGTAAGACGACTGATTAGGATGGAAACTGCTAGGATCAAAAAAGATTAATTAACTCAACTTAAGACGAATGGGAAGCGATACAATTACTTTACTCTCAAAAAGAGAAATTGAAAAAATGCGCCGCGCTGGGATACTTGCCGCACATCTTTTAGATCATCTAGCCCTGATGGTTCAACCTGGTGTGAGTACCCTAGAATTAAATGATGAAGCTGAACGCTGGACACAAGCACATGGGGCAAAAAGCGCACCTTTAGGATATCATGGCTTCCCTAAATCGATTTGTACAAGCGTTAATGAAGTGATTTGTCACGGTATCCCCAATGAAAAACAAATTTTACAAGAGGGGGATATCATTAATATCGATGTGACACCAATTTTAGATGGTTATTACGGTGATACTTCTAGAACCTTTTTTGTTGGTACTCCTTCCCCAACTGCAAAAAAATTAGTAGAAGTGACAGAAGAATGTCTCAGACGAGGCATCGCAGCAGTTAAACCCAATGGTAAAATCGGCGATATTGGGGCGGCAATTCAAGAATACGCCGAAGCACAAGGCTTTTCAGTGGTGCGCGATTTTGTCGGACATGGTATTAGTAATATTTTTCATACTGCCCCACAAATTCCTCACTATGGAACCAGAGGAAAAGGAAAACGTTTACGCCCAGGGATGGTCTTTACCATTGAACCGATGATTAATGAGGGGACTTGGGAAGCGTTGATTTTAGAGGATAAATGGACAGCAATTACTAAAGATCGTAAGCTATCGGCACAATTTGAACATACGCTTGCTGTTACAGAAGATGGAGTAGAGATTCTAACTTTACCCGAATAAAAAAAAGGGTTTGGCGACCAAACCCAGACAAATTCTTAATTTTCCTCCATTTCATCGAATAATAATTCCTCCAGAATGGTTTGCATTCGCTGGTCTTCTGGCGAAACAAGTTCAACATTTCCCGCTTCGTCACATTTGGCGAGAAATAAGAGAGGATCAAGAGGGGTATAAATCGAGTATTTTTGTTCTTCAAAGTAGAAACTAGCTAGATCTTGTAACTCTTCGGGTTCAGAGGTAGGCTGTCCTTCTAGATCTATTTCTAAAGTTAGAATTTTATCTTCTTCTAGTGGTGGCAATTCTCCACTCACGGTTAGGGTATAGGCAGTATATTTTAAAATTAAGTTTTGTTCTGCTAAAACGGCTTTAGCATCAGCAAAAATCTTTTCTATTTCTTCGTGATCTTCGATTAAAAAAGCGTCTGATATATCTTCTTCTTCGCTGTCTTCATCATCCCACGCGAGGATAACAACGGGGATATCTACAGGCATCAACAGAAGATACAGGAGATCATCCGTTTCCTTAGAATTTTCGATATAGCATTCTAACGATCGCCCATTTTCATCCTTAAGAGTAACTTTTTCAACATCGTCTAGTTCATTATCTTGGTTGAATTGAGATGAGGACATAGAATTCTAACTTAACAGTGATTGAATCAGATTATCATAATGTGGCTAAAGAGTGGGAAACCATCCTGTTTGATTTAGATATTCAAAACTTTGTACATCTGTCAGATTATATTGTAAAGGAGTGATACTAATATAATTTTCTCGAATTGCTTCGACATCCGTAAGAATATCAGGATTGAGATGAAGATGATCGGGTTGTTTTAAGTCTTCAATGGCTTCACCCACTAACCAGTAATAACATTTACCATGGGGATCAAAGCGTTTTTCAAAGGTTTCGACATAACGACGAATCCCTTGACGCGTTATCTTAATTCCTGCTATTTTTTCGGTGGGAATGGCGGGAATATTAATATTAAGTAAAGTGGCTTCAGGGAATGGAGAATCGGTCAATTTTGTCAAGAAATTTGTGACAAAATCAGCCGCCGTTTGAAAATGACGATCGGTATAACTTGCTAAACTGACAGCTACACTAGGAATGCTATAAAATAAACCTTCCATCGCAGCAGAAACAGTACCCGAATAGAGAATATCTGTCCCCAAATTGGAACCGTGATTAATTCCAGCTAAGACAAAATCTGGACGATAATCTAAAACTGATTGGACACTTAAGGCAAATTTAACACAATCGGCTGGCGTTCCCGAACAAGACCAGGCGACAACACTGGGATGAAAAACATCTTGCACTATTTCGACACGGATCGGTTGGTGTAAAGTTAAACCATGACCTGTGGCAGATCTTTCTCGGTTGGGACAGACGATCGTAATTTGATGCCCTGCTGCTGCTAGAGTATTGGCTAAGGCGCGGATACCAGGGGCAAAAATACCATCATCATTACTGATGAGAAGTTTCAGAGGTTTCTCTTGTGACATTCAAGATTTAGATTTGCTGAGGGTCGATACATCATTGATCATGACACATTTTTTAATAATTAATCTTGAAATTGTCTTGTATAAAACTGAGCATATTTACCATTATGTGCTAGTAACTCTTCATGGGTTCCAGATTCAATAATTTGACCGCCTTCAAGTACAAAAATTCGATCCGCCCTGCGTACGGTTGCTAATCTATGGGCAATCACAAACACCGTTCGCTCTTTCATAATCCGTTCTAATGCTTCTTGAACTAACGCTTCTGATTCTGAATCTAATGCAGAAGTTGCTTCATCTAAAATTAGAATTCTCGGATTAGCTAAAATCGCCCTAGCAATGGCTAATCTTTGTTTTTGTCCACCCGATAAATTAACGCCTCTTTCTCCTAAATAACTGTAATATCCTTGCGGTAATTCACTGATAAATTGATGGGCATTTGCAATTTTAGCCGCTTGTTCAATCTCTTTTAGATCTATATCTGTTTTCCCAAAAACAATGTTATCTAAGATGGTTCCCGAGAAAATCACATTATCTTGCAAAACCATTGAGATTTGTTGTCTTAAACTTTTTAAAGTCACATTTTTGATATTAAAACCATCGACAAAAATATCTCCCCCAATGGGATCATAAAAGCGGGGTAAAAGATTCACCAGTGTTGTTTTACCTGCACCAGACGCACCCACTAAGGCAATCATTTCACCTGGATAGGCAATAAAATCAATATTTTTTAAAACGGGTCGTTCTTCAGTATAAGCAAAACTTACCTGTCGGTATGCGACTTTACCTGTCAAGGATGGAAGAGTGATCGCGTCTTTTCCTTCAGTAATTTTCGGTTGAATGGCGAGTAATTCAAAAAGACGATCGCTGGATGCTTGACCTTCTTTAAAAATACTATAATCATTCGTTAAATGAGCAATAGGATCAAGTAACATCGCCACCGCAGCAATATAACTTAAAAAATTAATCCCTGTCAGATTTCCGAGTGAGATTTGCCAACCCGCTAACAGGAATAACACAACAATGCTCATCGCTTCAAGAAAACCCACAATAACAAACTGCAAAGCCTTAAATTTTTCGGCTTGATATTTAGCCCGTCGATTGGATTCAGATTCAGAGGAAAAACGTTGAGCATGATAATCTTCAGCCGCAAAAGCTTGTACTAAACGAATGCCGCTAAAAACTTCAATGAGTAAAGCCGAAAGATTAGAAATTCTTTTTTGAGAACGTCGTGAAATTTCTAATAATTTTTCACCAAAAACAGTAATAATAACCCCCATCAATGGCGCAATAATCAAAGCACCTAGCGTCAGTTGCCAGTTGATAAAAAACATATAGCCCATGACCACAATTAGCTGTAAAGTCGAGGGGATAAAATCATGAAAAAACTTTCTGACGACTTCGCCAACTCGGTCAACTTCTTCAGTAAGACGATAGGCGAGATCTCCAGTTTTAGTGATTTCAAAATAATCAATACTTAGTTTTTGAACATGGCTATAGACTGCATTACGAAGATCTAATGTTATTTTTAAGGCAGCATAGGACATCATCGAATCTTGGCCAAATTGGGCAAGTCCACGAACTAAGAAAATAATCGCTGACACCCCTGCAAGATAGGCAATAGCCCTAACATCACCAGCACCAATATATTTAGCCATTCTTCCGACTAACCAAGCTAAAATCGGCCAAAAAATGGTAAATATAATGGTACAGACTAAAGCTAGACTAATTCTTTGAGTCTGCGGACGAATATAGGGAATCAGTTCCCAATAACTAGAACGAGTTTTCACGCGTGGGTTAATGTAGATTCAAAAATAAAGATTAAACTACAGTATATGTGGTCTTGGTGAATTGAAACGAAAGATGCGCTGTGTGAATTCTTGAATTGTTTATAGACGGCGGGGACGTTGCTCGCTGTATACTGCCATTCGGGGTTAATGTTCTGCAAGATAAAACTTATTAAAGTTTAATCACTCTTTATCATGAGGAAAATGATCCTAGAATCAACTAGAGTTATGAATGATCGATTTAGTTTTATTTTAAAAATCTTGATTTTTTCGGCTATTCTTTCCTATGGTGTTAAGTATGGTGGTCGTTTATTACCGCTTGAACCGAGTACAATTAATGCGTTGCTAGGGATTATTATTCCTCCTGCAATCATGGGTTTATCTCTCTGGTGGCGTGAAAAAAGCTAATAATTGTTGTATGTAATCTATGACTCCCTCAAATGACACTAAATCAAATTTTGGTAAGTGGCTCGGTTTTGCCATTGTTGTAATTTGTCTATATGTGGCTTGGCAAATTCAACAAATTCTCCTCATTTTGTTTATGGCGATTGTTTTAGCTAATGCTCTTGATATTTTGGTTGAAACAATGCGACGCAGAGGACTTAAAAGAGGAATAGCGATTTTATTGACGATTATTTTATTATTAATCAGTTTAATAGCTATTGTTAGTATTATTGTTCCTTCTTTTATTGGACAATTTCAAGAATTAGTTAATTTAGTGCCTCGTGGTTTTCATCAATTATCAATCAATCTCAATCAATTAGCGACCCGTCTTGATCCTGAATTAGTCGCAGTTTTACCAAGAGTCGAGCAGCTTATTGCCCAGTTACAGCCGATTTTACAACAAATTGCTAGTCGTGGTTTAAATATTTTTTATAGTTCATTGGGAACCTTATTAAGTTCCGTGCTTTTATTGGCTTTAACATTAATGCTTTTAGCAAATCCTACACCCTATCGCCAGTGTTTAGTCCGTTTATTTCCTGCTTTTTATCGCTCCCGTGTCGATACAATTTTACAAATGTGTACTCAAGGGTTACGTGGTTGGCTAAAAGAGATTACCTTTGATATGTCTTTGATGGCTTTGATGAGTTTAATTGGTTTAACAATTTTAGGAATTCCCTTAGCTTTTACTCAAGCGATTTTGGCGGGAATTTTAACATTTATTCCTAATATTGGGATTGCCTTAAGTGTGATTCCTCCTTTTGCGATCGCACTCCTCGAAGATCCTTGGAAACCCCCTGCTGTCTTGCTATTATATTTTTATTGTTATTTTGCGATTCAAAAATTAGACGATAACCCACGATTTTCTAAACTCAGTACCTATCCCGCCGTCTTGTTACCTGGTTTTGTATTATTAGGTCAACTTTTCTTCGGGACACTTTTTGGAATTTTAGGATTATTTTTAGCTGTTCCTTTATTAATTGTCAGTCAAATCTGGTTAAAAGAAGTTTTGATCAAAGATATTTTGAACAAGTGGGAATAAAGCATGAGAACCGTAGCGGAAATTAATGAGAAAATTCAAAATCAAAAAGCAGTTGTTTGGACAGTAGAAGAATTAAAAACAAAGATACAAGAAATCGGGATAACACAAGCCTATAAACAAGTTGATGTCATCTGTACAGGAACTTTTGAACCGATGGAATCTTCGGGAGCCTTGATCAATTTAGGTCATACTGATCCCCCAATTAAAATCCGTCAATGTTGGCTCGATGGCATTCCAGCTTATGCGGGTTTTGGTGCTGTTGATATCTATTTAGGGGCGAGTGCGATGGGAGATTATAGTAATATTCCTGAGCAAATGGAAATCGAAAACCGTCAAAACGCTGAACGCGGTGGGGGTCATATTATTGAAGATTTGATCGCAGGAAAAACAGTACAATTAAGAGCGATCGGACAGATGACTGATTGTTATCCTAGAGGCTCTTTTGAAACAACAATTACCAAAGATTCAATTAATCAATTTTATCTTTTTAATCCGCGAAATCTCTATCAAAATTTTATTGTTGGTGTGAATGGTGGTGAAAATCCCCTTTATACCTATCTAGGTCTACTCTATCCAAGATTAGCCAATGCCGTTTATTCTAATCCTGGTGCAATTTCTCCTCTATTTAATGATCCAGATTTACAAGTGATTGGGATTGGTACACGAATCTTTTTAGGTGGTGGAATTGGTTATATTGCTTGGGAAGGTACCCAACATTTTCCTTTACAAAAACGGCTCCCTAATCGTACACCCATTGGCCCTGCGGCGACACTTGCTTTAATTGGTGATGCTAAACAAATGGATGCGCGATGGGTGAGAGGTTGTTATTTTAGAAACTATGGTGCATCTTTGATGTTAGGTGTGGGTGTGCCGATTCCTGTTTTAAATGAGGAAGTGATCCGACATTGTAGTGTACAGGATCTCGAAATTGTTGCCCCAGTGGTCGATTTTTCCATTCCTCGGCGCGTTCGTCCGACCTTTGGACTGGTGACTTATGCCCAACTCAAAAGCGGTAAAATTACCATTGAGGGCAAAAGTGTTAGAACCGCACCACTAGCCAGTATTTCTTTTTCTAGACAGGTTGCAGTCGAGTTAAAACAGTGGATAGAAGCAGGGGAATTTACCTTAACTGAATCTGTTGCCTCGATTCCCATGGATCGTACCTTTGTACCCCAAGATCGCTGGGGTTCTCCCTTGATGATGGAGTGAAATTATTATAAATTTAACCACATTCGTACTGATGTTTCTACTTGAAAGAGTTGTTCTGTTGTAAGAATACCTAACTTTTTGACCAACTTAACAGAGGGTATAGTGACTAAATTTTGAGCATCGAATACCCCCTCTCTTAAAAAATTTGTTTTAATTACAATCTCAAAACGTGAACCTCTTGGACTCGTAGTATGAGCGACTACTGTGACTAAAGCGCGATCGCTATTTAAGGCAGGTACACTCATTACTAAGCACGGTCTAACTTTTGCAACATAACCCAGATCAACAATCCATACCTCTCCACGTTTCGCATTGTTACTCATTTTCAGATTCACTTTGATCAAGACTCAAAAATAGTTCTTCTGCATTTAAAACTAATTCTTCATCCATTAAGGGAGGGAAATCTTGATTAAGAGTGCGTCGAAGAATTTCAAGAACAACTTCTTTTTGTTCCGTTTCTGGTAATTGCTCAAAAAAGTTGAGTAATTCTTGAGTAGTGCTGTTCACAATTTTTTAATACGGTTAAAGGAATATCAATATTTAAGATACTCGATCAAAAGGATAACTTCACCTTTTATTGCAAAAAAATATAAGCCTCTAGCTTAGTAACTAAAGGCTTTAATAGATATGGCAAGAAAACTAAGTCGTTGGAATTAATAGCGAGATCCGACCACATTAGCCGCAGGAACGGCAGTACGAGGGCGACGAGTGCCAGCAGACGCGCCGATGAGTGATGCTACTAAACCTAAAAGAGAACCGAGGGCAAAAGACCAACCGACTCGAGCGGCATTGCCAGCAATGTCTCTGGCTTCTTGCGCGCTTACATTAGGAGCATTAACTTGAGGTGTCACGCCACTTTGCTGTGCTTGGTTAATAATTTCACCTGCATTTGATGCAGCAACGCCAAAAGCACCCGATACCCCACTAGAGAGTAACCATGCGCTAATTGCAAGCGTGGTAGCCCATAAAATTGCACCGTTGAGTAAAGCTGTACTTTTATTTAAAGTTCCGCAAGCACGTGCAGTAACCCAACCGCCAATGAACAGAGAAATAAATAAACTAATAATCGCCCAAATTCCAACAGCCGAACCCACACCGCCTGCATCGGAACGAGGTGAGCCAGAGCCAGCAATACTAGATAGACCAATTGCTGCACCCAAAGCACTTAAAACGAGTTGAGAACTGAGTGCAACTACTAAACCTGCTAAGATAGGGCCCCAACGAACGCGATCGTGATAGTCCATCCCTTGAGGTGCAACGGGATAATCTACAACCCGTCCTTCTGGATCATTAGCGTACACCATAACAAACTTTCTCCTGTTCCTATATCATTAGGTTTAAATTTTTTTTAGCAACAGCTTTTAAATATTCACTTGCTGAATTGATAATAATAAGAGATTTCAATACTTTACCTCTATCTTTAGAAACAAGTATTTTTTTTAAAATCGGACATTTTATTAATTTTTTTTAAGGGTTAAAATTTCGATCATACCTATTTTTATCGCGAATATTAATCTAACCTTTGATCTATTTCTTTTAGTAGATAAATTAAATAGTTATGGTTGAGTCTTGATGTGATGTGGATCACCCTACCTCAAGCTAGGTGATTAAGAGGGTTATCACGCTCTTGTAGAAAGGGTTTAAAGTTGATTAAGCTAAAAGAGGTAAAAAAATAAAGGTATTGAGTAGACCTGTTACAATAGTTTACAATAGCTTGTCTTCTGACCTAAACGATTATGTCCCAAACTCCCTTACTTCCTCCTGCTGAGACTTTCGACGATATTACAGTTGATGTGCGACCTGTTTCTGTTGTCCCTAGAAATGATGTAGAAGAATTGGGGCCAATGAGCCAAGTATCACCCGAAAACTGGCAATATGATCCAGAATTGATTAAATCCTACTATCGTCAACGACCTTTACAGGTTTTGGGACGTTTATTAGATCTGATTATTCCAATCAGCTTTTTCGCATTGGGGATATGGTGGGACAAAGTTACGGGAAAAATCGACAAAAATCAGAAAAAGCGAGCCATTCAGTTTAGAGAAATGCTCACCCAGTTGGGGCCAACTTATATTAAAATCGGTCAGGCTCTTTCGACACGTCCTGATCTGGTTCCGCCCACGTATTTAGAAGAATTAACAACTCTACAAGATCAATTACCCTCATTTCCAAATGAAATTGCTTATCAATTTATTAAAGAAGAATTAGGGCTATCTCCTCAAGATATTTACGCTGAAATATCCTCAAACCCAATTGCAGCCGCATCATTAGGACAAGTTTATAAAGGTCGTTTAAAAACAGGTGAAAAAGTAGCCATTAAAGTACAACGTCCTGATTTAGTTAAACGGATCTCGTTAGATGTCTATTTAATGCGCGGTTTAGCAGGTTGGGCGCAAAAGAATATTAAACGAATTCGTTCAAATTTAATTGCTATTACTGATGAGTTAGCGAGTCGTATTTTTGAAGAGATGAACTATATCCAAGAGGGACGTAATGCAGAACGTTTTGCAGAACTCTATGGACATTTACCTGAGATTTATGTACCTAAAATCTATTGGGACTACACAGGAAGACGTGTTTTAACAATGGAGTGGATTGACGGCATAAAATTAACTAATATTCAAGCAATTCAAGCTAAAGGGATTGATGCAACTCATCTAGTAGAAGTCGGTGTTAATTGTTCTCTTAGACAACTATTAGAACATGGCTTCTTTCATGCCGATCCCCATCCAGGAAACCTATTAGCAATGGATGATGGTCGATTAGCTTATCTCGATTTTGGCATGATGAGTCGTATTTTACCTCATCAAAGATATGGCTTAATCCAAGCAGTTGTACACTTAGTTAACCGCGATTTTGAAGGATTAGCTCATGATTATGTTAACTTAGAATTTTTAACACCTGAGACTGATTTAAGTCCAATTGTTCCAGCACTCTCTCAAGTTTTTGGTAATGCTTTAGGAGCAAGTGTAGCTGAATTAAACTTTAAGAGTATAACCGATCAAATGTCGCAAATGATGTATGATTTTCCGTTTAGAGTGCCTGCTTATTATGCGTTAATTATTCGCTCAATGGTGACTCTAGAAGGAATTGCGATCGGAATTGATCCAAACTTCAAAGTTTTAAGCAAAGCCTATCCGTATATTGCTAAACGTCTTCTAACAGACCCATCCACTGAGTTAAGAACTTCACTTAAAGATCTACTTTTTAAAGATGGAAGTTTCCGATGGAATCGTTTAGAAAATCTGCTTAGAAATGCCAAGAATTCTCCAGACTATAACTTTGATAATGTTCTTAATCAAGCCGTAGATTATCTATTTTCTGAAAGAGGAGAATTTATCCGCGATCGTCTTATTACAGAAATTACGAATGCTCTTGATATTTTTGGTAGAAGAACGTTCTTTAATTTTTCTAGCACCATCAGAGAACAGGTAGGATTAGCAGTTCAAGAAACACCACCAGAATTAAGAGATAGTTCTAAAACCTTTGAACATATTAAAAATATTTTTGGAATTCTTCAAGAAACAAAAGGCTTTGATCCAATGCGTTTAGTTCCCGTTTTAGCGAAACTTATTGTTAAACCAGAAACACAGCAAATGAGTCAGAAAATTGTTGAGGGTTTAGTCCAAAAAGCTTTAGCTAGAGTCATTCGGAATTTACTAATAGATGGGGAAACAAGTAAAGCTTTACCCGCAGCAACAAAATAAAAGATTAAGTTTTAATAATCAATCGTCAGAGCTTTCTGGCGATTTTTTATAATTCCTTTTAAACAGAGGAACAAGTTCATGACTACTCGTACAACTCTAAAACTTGCTTGGCTTAGCTTTTTGACTACGACTGTAATCTCTTCAATTTCTTCGGAGGTCGTTGCTGCCAACTTTAATCCTAATCCTATCTATAGTAATGCAGGAAATTACACAACTGCTATTCCCGTAACAGGTAGTAACTCTGGTTTTGATTCCACAGATATTTATTATCCGATCGTTTCATCTTCTCAGACATCTCTCCCCGTTGTCCTTCTTTTGCAAGGAGCTTTAGTAGAGCGAGATGATTATGCTAATTATGCCAGTCAAATTGCTAGATATGGCTTTGTTGTTGTAGTGCCTGATCATACTAGAACTTTAGTTGGCCCGATGGGTTCTTTTACAGGTTTTTTTCCCGATCAGCATTTAATTAATGATGTCTTAGATTTTATGGCGGACGAAAATAGTAATACAAATTCTCCCATAGCGGGTCAAATTGACTTTAATACGGCAGGTTTATTAGGACATTCTTTTGGAGGAGCAGTAGGTTTAGCTTCTATAGCTAATATCTGTTTACCTGTTCTGTGTGATCCGACTCTGGGCTTTTCTCGTCCAACTGCCCTCAAAGCTGGTCTTTTTTATGGAGCAAGCTTAAGAAATCAAATGACAGGGGAGTTTATTCCGATTAATAATTCAGGAGTTCCTACAGGTTTAATTGCTGGAGAGCAAGATGGAGTAGCTTCTCTTTTATCAACGATTTCAACTTATCAGAATATCCATCCAGACACAAAGCTTTTAGTGACCTTACAAGGGGCAAATCATTACGGTATTACAAATGAAGATAGTTCCAGAGATCCTGTACGCCCAACTTTAGACCAAACAACGGCGACTGAAACAATTGCGCGGTGGAGTGCTTTATTCCTACAGGCTCATCTTTTAGATAATCAAGAGGCTTTTGATTATGTTTATCGAACTGGAGATAGTTTGGATAATAATGTAATGGTAAGAAGTTCAATTCCTGAACCTTCTTTAAAATTGAGCATTATTGTATTAGGTGGATTAGGAGTTCTGAGTATTGTAACTCCTAAAATCAATCATCGAAGAAAAAGGGGAAAATTTTTTGCTCGATTAAAATCATTCATGCACTAAGTAAATTAACTTTTGCTTGAGGTTTTCTAGACCTAACTGACGAGTTGCCGAAATAAACACCGCATCAGGAAACTTTTGTTTAGCTTCTTCTAGGGTTTCACTTGCGACTTGATCGATTTTATTAAAAGCCATTAAAGTGGGGCCAGTTGCGATCGGCATTTCTGATAAGATTTTCTGTACCGATTCAATTTGACTTAACCATGCAGGATGGGAAAGATCAACGACATGGAGTAATGCGTCTGCTTCTGTGACTTCTTCTAGAGTTGCACGAAACGCATCGACTAGAGACGGTGGTAACTCATGAATAAAACCCACTGTATCCGTGATCAAGATATTATGGGTTTCACCCGTTAAATGATCATTAATCGCTAAACGGCGTGTTGTGGGGTCTAAAGTCGCAAAAAGTTGATCGGCGGTATAAACTTCGGCATTAGTTAACGCATTAATTAAAGTTGATTTTCCCGCATTGGTATAACCGACCAGCGACACCGAGGGAATATCCTGTTTTTGGCGTTGTTTGCGGAGTCTAGAACGATGCGCCTGTAGTTGATCGACTTCTTGCTGTAAACGAGATAAACGCCGTTGAATGACTCGTCTTTCGGTTTCTAGCTTCGTTTCACCAGGGCCTCGTGTTCCGATACCACCCCCTAAACGCGACATGGCTTGACCCCGACCACTCAGACGCGGCAACATATATTCTAATTGGGCGAGTTCGACTTGTAGTTTACCTGCTTGAGATTGGGCGCGTTGTGCAAAAATATCTAAAATGACTTCAGTTCGATCAACAACTCTAACCCCAATTTGTGATTCTAAATTTCTAATCTGTGCTGGAGAAAGGTCGCGGTTGAATACGACTAAATTCGCGCCGAGTGTTTGAACGAGTAAGGCTATTTCTTCAACTTTTCCTTGACCGACAACCGTTTGCGGATGGGGTTGGGGTCGTTTTTGTTGAGCAGTTTCGAGAACGTCTCCCCCTGCGGTATCGACGAGACGGGCTAATTCTGCTAGATTATCTTCAAACTGTACTTCTGACATTCCATTGGTTATTAAACCAACGATTAATACACGATCGTGATCTGCGTCAACCTGTCGGGCGGTGAATTCTCGTCGAAACTCGGCTTCTAAACCTTCAACTAAATCTAAAAAATCTTGTTGACTGAGAACGTCTAAACTCTGAGGAGATGAAACGAACCAATAAGGGCTATCAATTTCGGTTTGGGGCAATAAATGGGCTAAATAGCTATCTGCAACATATCCAGTCGCACCACCGCCGCGCCGTACCATCCCTTCACCTGTCAAAGTTAGGATCACGAGTGCATCTAAACGTTGTAAGACCATCGCCGTTAGACTAGACTCACTGGGGGGATCTTGTTTTAGATTAGTGGCAATACAACGAATCCCACAAAGTCGTTCTGCACCATAACGAGGTAATTCGAGAGGGGGAATTTGTGTCTGACGAGGCGTTCCTACCCCCACACGAATTACTTGCCCTCTGCGGTTAATATAAGCGCAAACGGGTTGATTAATTTCTGTACTGATGGCTGCTAACCGTTGGGCAAACTCAGCAGTCGTCAAGCGATCTCCAGGTAAACGCTGATGATACAGACGTTGTAGCTGCTTAATTTCACTGGTTTTTAACCCTTGTAGGTTGCCGTAGATGGTATCGATAGGCCGTATTCCAAATGACAATTTACTTACTATTGTAGCGGGCAAATTTATCAACTTTGAGGGTAAATCACCGAAGGGCGCGATCGTACAGCATCTCCTAAATGACGGACTGATTTACCTGCATATAAATTTGCTTCAATTTGTTCTAGGCTAACTCCTTTGGTTTCTGGAACTAAAGCCATGACAAAGAAAAATGCTACAATACTCAACACGGCGAATAGATAAAAAGAATTCCCTGTACCGAGTGCCACTGTGAGAAAGGGGAAAAAGCCAACAACTAAATAGAGTTGAAATTGAATCACTAGATTTTTTTTACTATTATTTTATCAATCTTTTCTATTTTGTCCTCCTCCTTCTGAGAGAATTGATTGACTTGGTAAGAATAATTATTATCTTTGATATAGCAAATTATCCCAAAGGATAGTAGGAAACTATGCCTACGATTAATTAAATTAAAAAAATTACGAAGATTGTGAAAAAAATCGACTTTTGGATGATTTTTGTAGTTAAATCATCCTATTGTAGGTAAAATTGCAAAAATTGTGAACTCTGGAGTGCTTCCTTGATGTTTTCCGACAAATCGCTCGACTCAGATCAAAGCCTACACATCTCGAACCTTTTACGGCGTTTTTTAGAGCAGCATCAAAAAGATGAGATCTGCTTTCAAGATTTGTTACAGGCAATGGGAAATCGTGCATTTGGCCCCACTTTACTAATTTGTGCTTTACCAGAAGCCTTACCCCTTCCCGTAGTGGGACTTTCTGCCTTTATAGGAATTCCTCTGATGCTGGTTTCTGCTCAATTAATGCTAGGATTTCGACAACCTTGGTTACCTCGTTGGATTCTCAAGCGTTCGTTCAAGCGTAAGCATTTTGAGAGACCGATCTACCGAGTATTACGTCATCTCGAAAAGCTAGAACGTGTTTTTAAACCCCGTTGGCAATTCTTCACTCATCCTGCTTTTGAGCGTTTAATCGGACTGCTGTTGGTGGTTCTTGCCGTAATCATTGCCCTCCCGATCCCCTTTGGTAATATGTTGCCTGCGATCGCAATTGTGCTAGTTTGTCTTGGCATGATTGAGAAGGATGGTTTAGTTCTTGCTATTAGCAGTGCAATAATCTGTCTGATTCTGATTGTGGCAATTGGTGCGATCGCTACCTTTTTCCCTATACCTAATATTTTACAACCCCAAAAGACTCGTTAATCTATATTTTTAGCTCATCTCAACCAACGAGTCTACATTGTGCCTCTAAATAAGCCTTGAGGACGTACTAATAAAATAAAAATCATCACTAATAATGCGACTCCCAATTTATAGTCTGAACCTAACCAGGGGACGCTCAATTCTTGTACAATACCAATGACTAAAGCACCTGCGATCGCACCATAGGGATTACCAATACCGCCTAGAATGACGGCTGCAAAAATCGGTAAAATTAAAAACCAGCCCATATTCGGACGTACCCCACCTGTAATTAAACCGAACATGGCACCAGCAACAGCAGCTAAAACACCTGTAATAATCCAAGTCCAAAAAACCACCCACTCGACATTAATTCCTGTTACTCTTGCTAAATCCGTATTATCAGAAACGGCACGCATTGCTTTACCAATTTTAGTTTTTTGTAAGAGAAAATGGAGCGCAATCATCGCAATAACCGCTAAGATCATGACAATAATGCGATCATAAGCAATTTTCAGCATTCCAAATTCAACAGCAGGTACAATCGGTAAATCGTAGCGTTGATTACTGCCACCCCAAATAAATAAAATCCCGTTCCGAATAAATAAGGCTAAACCAATCGATAAAATAATCAAAGAAGTTGAACTTGCTCGTTTATTTCGCATCGGTTTCCAAAGCAGTTCTTCACAGAGTAACATAGCCGCGATCGTTCCTGCCGCCCCAACGAGCATCGATAACCATAAATTAACGCCATGAGTATTCGTTAACCACGTTAGATAAGCTCCCAGTGTCATGAAATCACCATGAGCAAAATTAGATAAACGCAGAATTCCGTATGTAAGTGTTAGCCCAACCGCCGCTAGAGCAATAATACAACCGATCGCTAAACCATTAAATACCAGTTGCGGGATTTCCATTTTGATGTGTACTCAATTGAATTCATTTCTCAGATTACTACAAAGAAAGAACTGTTCCCGATTCCCTGTTTAAAGATACAATCGAAAATGCTGATTATGTAGAGATTGTTTTTAATGAGATATTTATTCAGACTCGCTATTATTCTAGTCATTTTATTATCCCTTACTCCCTTGCCTGTGATGGCAGCAAGTTCATCATCTGTTACAGGTGCGATCGGTTCCTATGAAAATCAAAACTTGAGTGGTCAAGATTTTTCGGCAAAAAACTTACAAATGGTACAGTTTACTAATGTCGATCTCAGTAATGCGAATCTCAGTAATTCAGATTTACGGGGTGCTGTTTTTAACGGCTCGGCCATGATGGGTGTAAACTTACAGGGAGCCGATCTGACTAATGGGTTAGCCTATTTAAGTAGTTTCGATGGGGCAAATCTCAGTGATGCAGTCTTTACTGAAGCTATTATGTTACGCTCCACATTTAAGGGTGCAGAAATTACGGGAGCAGATTTTAGTTATGCTGTACTTGATGGCGATCAAATTAAACGACTTTGCGAAAATGCGTCGGGTGTTAATTCTAAAACAGGTATAGCCACACGCGAATCTTTAGGATGTAAATAAAAATGATACAACGGGTTGGAGTCATTGGCGGAGGTCAACTTGCTTGGATGATGGCAGGTGCAGCAAAACGATTAGATCTTGAACTAATTGTACAAACCCCTCATGCTAATGATCCAGCCGTAAGCGTGGCTACTGAAGTAATCTTCGCTCCTGTAGCGGATGCTCAAGCAACGGGTGTACTTGCCCAAAAATGTGATGTGGTTACATTTGAAAATGAGTTTGTAGACCTAGAAGCCCTCTTTCACCTCAAAAATCAGGGTGTACGATTTGCTCCGTCTCTAGAGTCTTTAAAGCCTCTTTTAGACAAATATCATCAAAGAGAATTTCTGGACTCCATTGGTTTACCTGTTCCCCGTTTTGCTGCATTGGTTGATTCCACAGAACCATTAGATTTTACTTTTCCTCTTGTTCTTAAGGCTCGTCGTCATGGTTATGATGGTCAAGGAACCTTTATTATTAAATCACTTGATGAACTGCTCAACACTTACAATCAAATTAAATCCGTTCCTTTACTGATCGAAGAATTTATCCCCTATACACAAGAATTAGCCGTAATTGCTGCGCGTAACGAGACTGGGGAAGTTGTAGTGTATCCTGTCGTCGAAACTCAACAAAAAAATCAAGTTTGTCATCGCGTCATTGTTCCTGCACAAGTTCCCTTAAACATTCAATCTCAGGTAGAAGACTTATCCCGTCATCTGTTGAATGAATTACAAGCTGTTGGAGTGTTTGGGATTGAATTATTTTTAACCCCAGATGAAATAATTTTAGTGAATGAAATTGCCCCACGTACTCATAATTCTGGTCATTATACCCTTGATGCTTGCCATATCTCACAATTTGAAATGCAGTTACGCTCAGTCGCAGGTTTACCGTTAGGTACGGCTGATTTAAACTGTGATGGTGCGGTGATGGTTAATTTGCTGGGTTATGAAGAAGCTCATCATGATTATGCCAAAAAACGAAAGACACTCGCCTTTATTCCCAATGCTTATGTACATTGGTATGGTAAAACAGAATCACGTCCAGGGCGTAAATTAGGACACGTAACCGTTAAAGCTACAGGAAATCAGGCTAGTTATTCTGAGTTATCAAAAATAGCTGATACGATTGAAAATTTGTGGTACTCATAAAACAGATTAAAAGTTATTGATGATTGATTGTAGTTTTTTTTACCTCATTGCGTCTTTAGCCTTCCTCTTTTAAATGAGGCCATTAATTTATATAAATTATTTCAACAAATTTAATCAAACTTTTGTCATGAAAGTCTAGCTTTGGGATACTTTCACCTGATTTAAGACTCTAAGAAAGAAGCCAAAATATTACACAATTTTAAGAGATGTATCTGGGTGCATTTAGTGTCAAATTAGATACAGAAAGATTTGTTTAATCAGTGATTAATATTGGGTCAGCCATCTTGTCACAAAAGCAAAATTTTAATCTTTTCTTGATGGTTAACTTAAACTTGTGATCTTAAACTATTGGCATCTAAATTATTTAAAGCAGTTATGAATCCACCCATCACCGTACCCCTTGATCAATGTCCTATCATCATAGAAGACGATCGCACTGGGCTAAGTATTGAAACGATTAGACGTGCCTTGTTAGATAATCTCTACTATGTTCAGGGCAAAACCCCTCAAACCGCAACTTATACGGATCTCTACATGGCGTTAGCTTATACTGTACGGGATCGTCTACTCAAACGCTGGTTAAGTACCCAACTCACCTATCGAAAATCCCCAGTAAAAACCGTTAGCTATCTCTCGGCTGAGTTCCTTTTAGGGCCACATTTAGTCAATAATCTTATTAGCTTAAATGTATACGATCCATTCAAAAAAGCAATTGAAGAATCTGGATTAAATTTTCAAGAACTGGTTGATCAAGAAGAAGAACCAGGACTCGGAAACGGGGGTTTAGGACGTTTAGCTGCTTGTTATATGGATTCTCTCTCGACTCTCGAAATTCCTGCCATTGGATATGGAATTCGTTATGAGTTTGGGATTTTTGACCAAGAAATCAAAGACGGATGGCAAGTCGAAATTACTGATAAATGGCTACAATATGGCAATCCCTGGGAAATTGCCCGCCCAGAATTTGCCAAACTTGTTAAATTTGGGGGTCATACCGAATCTTATTACGATCAAAATCATATTTATCGCGTCCGTTGGGTTCCTGCTTACACGGTTAATGGCATTCCCTACGACACCCCAATTTTAGGTTACAGAGTTAATACCGCGAATACTCTCCGTCTCTGGAAAGCGGAAGCATCTGAATCATTTAATTTTGAACGCTTTAATGTTGGGGATTATTATGGTGCAGTCCGCGATAAAGTTTCTAGTGAGACGATTACGAAAGTTCTTTATCCTAATGATGAACAAATCCAAGGTAAAGAGTTACGTCTAGAACAGCAATTTTTCTTTGTTTCTTGTTCTCTACAGGACATGATTCGCATTCATTTAAACAAAAATGCGAGTCTCGATAACTTCTACGAAATGTGGTCGGTTCAACTTAATGATACACATCCTGCGATCGGTGTTGCTGAATTAATGCGGCTTTTGATCGATGAAAATAACTATGATTGGGATCAAGCATGGAACATTACAAAAAATACCTTTGCTTATACCAACCATACCCTATTACCCGAAGCTCTAGAAAAATGGCCGTTGAGTATTTTTGGCCGAATGTTACCCCGTCACCTAGAACTCATCTACGCGATTAATGAACAGTTTCTTGATGAAGTTCGCATTCATTATCCTGGGGATGTTGATAAATTAACCCGATTATCGATTATTGATGAAAGTGGTGATAAATATGTACGAATGGCGCATCTTGCTTGTGTAGGATCGTTTGCGATTAATGGAGTTGCAGCCTTACACACAGAACTCCTAAAATCTGATGTTTTACGAGATTTTTACGAACTTTATCCCGAAAAATTCAGCAATAAAACGAATGGTGTTACACCGCGTCGCTGGATGGTGTTGAGTAATCCTCGGATGTCTTTTGCGATTTGTGAAAAGATTGGTGACAGTTGGATCAAAAATCTTGATGATCTCAAACAACTAGAAGGTTATGCAGAAGATGGAGGGTTCCGACATTATTGGCAACAAATTAAAAAAGAAGTCAAGCAGGATTTAACATCATACATTCAGTCAAAATTAGATATCACTGTTAACCCGCATAGTCTTTTTGATGTTCAAGTCAAACGGATTCATGAATACAAACGACAGCACTTGAATGTTCTTAATATCGTTACTCTCTACAATCGGATCAAAAATAATCCGAATTTAGACCTAACCCCGCGTACCTTTATTTTTGGGGGTAAAGCAGCACCTGGTTACTTTATGGCTAAGTTAATCATTAAACTGATTAACTCGGTTGCTGATGTCGTCAATAATGATCCAGTCGTTGGCGATCGCATAAAAGTGATTTTCCTCCCTGACTATAATGTAACCTTTGGTCAACGGGTTTACCCTGCTGCCGATATTTCTGAACAAATTTCCACCGCAGGGAAAGAAGCGTCTGGAACAGGAAACATGAAGTTTTCCCTTAATGGCGCGTTGACGATTGGGACTCTTGATGGGGCTAACGTTGAAATTCGTGAAGCAGTGGGGGCTGAAAATTTCTTTTTGTTTGGCTTGACAACAGAAGAAGTTTATGCTATTAAAACTAAAGGTTATGTACCGCGAGATTATTACAACAGCGATGAAGAGTTAAAAGCAGTGCTTGATCTAATTAGTACAGGCTTTTTCTCACACGGTGATCCAGATTTATTTCGTCCGATTGTTGATAATTTGCTCTACAGTGATCCCTATATGCTTTTGGCTGACTATCGTTCTTATATTGATACTCAAGATCAGGTAGGATGCGCTTATCGAGATCAAGACCATTGGGGACGGATGTCTATTCTTAATGTGGCGCGGATGGGTATGTTTTCTAGCGATCGTTCGATTCGAGATTATTGTAACGAGATTTGGAAAGCAAAACCCCTTCCTATTGAAGTTCCTGAATATCTCCAGTCCCAAGCAATGTTAAAAGTTTGATTCAACGTGTGTAGGGGTTTGGTCTCCAAACCCTTACAGGATCTCAAATTCAAGATGCTGACGAGTCCGAAAATTATGAGTAAAATGATCAACCGCATTAGTATCACTTAACTCTAAATTATAAAAATCAACCACAGCATGATCGAAATAAGGCCCCGCGTGCCAAGTTCCAATTTCTAGCTTAATAAAACAGTTACCTGGAATCCGAAACGCCATCATTTGCTCTAAATGAGGTTCTGATGAATCATTAGGTGGGGCTACGGCTATCAGCCATTCTTTACCCTCTAGAGAGCCTAAACACTGTGTACATTGATTATGGCGCGTAATGGTGTGAAATTTCCGTCCTCTGTTTTCTAGACGCATGATATAAAAACGAGGAACACCATTTTTTAGATTTAATTGAGCATCAGTTTGATCATAGGTTTTGCCATCGACTGACGCGGTGATCACTTGCCCGTAAGGTTGAAAGCTTTCGGGTGTAATGATTTGTGCGGGAATTTGTTTCAGAAGAATGGATGAATTCATAGTAATCTATTATATAACCAGATTATCGACACACGATATTTATCATTAATTCTGTATATTTTGATACAGAATTTTAAATTAAAAAAATTATATCTTTTGAGAGAGGACAACTTATTAGTCAAAAGCCAATTCAGTCAATTACTAAACATAGATTTAAAGTCAATAGCGACGTTACAGATTGTTTAAGAAGCCACCTTTAGAGTGAACTTGAATAATGCAAAGTGCCATTCCAAGGCTTTTTTAGTAACCACGCTGTTGAAAACTGTAAGAGCAGACACCACAGAGTGAACTTAATCAGTTTTAGGAAATTAAATCATTGCATTAAGATTTTTTTACATGGAAGATTGATGATTAATGCAAAGATTTTAAAGTTTCCTAGATGTTTAATTGATTTGTCATAACTTTGTCTAGTATTTTGAGCGAGTAACTTTTTGTAATATTTTGGCTAAAACAGCACTAAATTAGGTTTGTTGCTGATTTTGTTGAGAAATTACGATAAGGGCGTTCGTTTCTTAATTTTAGTCATTGTTTTAGGCATAATCTTATTTACTAAAGTTTAGATGATCCATTTTTAAAGCTCAATTGTTACTCAGACACTAATTTTGCTGTCTGACTCAATTGAGCTTTAATTTTCTGAATTATCATTGATTATTTTTTCTGTTGTCTATCTGTATCGAACGAATGAAAATCGATATAGATGTATTTGTTGTGTCGATTTATTGTGGTTTAAAGGAAATTAAACAATGTCCCTAATAGAAAATAATACAACTGAAGAAGCATCATTAAACAGTTTAGTGTTTATCGATCCTACCATTGCAGATTATCAAAGTTTAATCTCAAAAGTTAAAACATCTAATGTGATCCTACTTGACTCATCTCGTGATGGAATTGAGCAGATTACCGAAGCATTAGCCAATAAACGTAATGTAACGGATATCCATCTGATTTCTCATGGTCAAGCGGGTAGTGTGCAGTTAGGCTCAACCAACCTCAATACCAATACTTTAAGCTCTTATACTAATGAACTTCAAAACTGGTCAAATTCTTTAACTCCTGATGGTGATATTCTTTTTTATGGATGCAATGTCGCCAGTTCTGAAGAAGGAACCAATTTACTCCAAAGGATTGCTCAGTTAACCGACGCGGATTTAGCGGCCTCCAATGACTTAACGGGAAGTGCTGCTTTAGGGGGAGACTGGGAGCTAGAGGTGACAACGGGTCAGATAGAAGCATCAATCCCCTTTGAGTCCGAAGTTATTAATTCTTATAATTCGGTCTTTGGTTTAGCCTTTGACTATAATGATTTTGCTAGTACAAGTGGGCTAACTCTGAATGGGACTGCGGCAAAAGCGGGAAATTCTTTACAACTGACCCCTGCGGCAACAGTTCAAACGGGTAGTGCTTTTTACAACACAGCCTTAACAGTTGATGGTAATACCTCTTTCCAAACTCATTTTCAATTCAAACTTCAAGGAGGACAAGGGACAAGCGGTGCAGATGGTTTTGTTTTCATGTTGCAAAATAGTCCAAGTAATGTAACAGCATTGGGCAAACATGGCAGTTACCTCGGCTATGGCAACTATTCTCCCTCCTCTTCTTTAATTCCTCAAAGTTTAGCTATTGAATTTGATACTTATCAAAGTTCGTGGGAGACCAATGGCAATCATGTTGCTGTCTTAAGAGATGGGAATGTAACCACAGCCTTAGCACAGGGTAACCCGTCTTTTGATCTTAATAGTGGAAATCCGATTAATGCCTGGATTGACTATGATGGTCAAACCAATCAACTCAAAGTTTTTGTCTCAGAAACCACTACTAAACCGACTACAGCATTAGTCACCCACACAATCGATCTCAGCGAGGTTGTGGGTAATCAAGCTTATGCTGGCTTTAGTGCAGGAACAGGAGGAAACTTTAATGCTCAGATGATCGACAACTGGGACTTTAGTCAAACTCAATATAATATTGCAGGTGGGAATAATGCAGGTGCGATCGCTTTAGCAGGAGAACAGCTAATTGTCAGTGAAGGAAGTCAGACAGTAAATGTCATCTTGGCTCGTACAGGTGGCAGTAGTGGCCCTGCATCAGTTAACTATACCACTGCTGGTAGCACAGCTTTACCAGGAGAAGATTATATAGGAAATCGAGGTGTCATCTATTTTGCTGATGGTGAAACCAGTAAAACGCTTACCTTTAATCTAGTTGATGATATGCGGGCTGAAAATGCTGAGGCATTTAACATTGCCATTGACGCAGCAGTTGGCGCGACATTAGGGACAAAACGAACCACCTTGATTACAGTTGTCGATAACGATCGTACGACTCGCCAAGTATTTTTTGACCAACCGACTCTCTCTACTAGAGAAGATGCAGGACAAGCTACCTTTAATGTTATTCTCAATGGTCAACCCAGTGCGACTCCAGTCACGGTCAACTATACCACCAATGATGGCATAGCCATACATGGCGTTGACTATCAGCCAACAACTGGAGGAACTCTTACCTTTGCACCAGGAGAATTTATTAAAACGATTAGTGTACCGCTCATTAATAATACATCTGGTACCTCTGACCTCGCTAAAAGTTTTAGTGTAATGCTCACCACTCCTAATGGTGCTGAGTTAGGAACGCAGGGAACTATTAATATTAATGTTGCTGACGATGATCAAGCCTTTACGCGAGAAACGATCGTATCTGGTTTGACTCAGCCGACAGCCTTTGCTTGGTCACCGAATAACAGTCGGATGTACATTGCTCAGAAAAATGGAGTTGTCAGAGTTTTCGAGAATGGTGTATTACGGGCCACACCCTTTATTGATATCTCAAGACAAGTGAGTAATGTCAGAGATCGAGGACTACTCAGTATCGCCGTTCATCCTGAGTTTTATCAGGGTAAACCTTATGTTTATCTACTCTTTACCTATGATCCACCAGAAGTGTTTGACGCTAACAATGTCAATAATCCTAATACCTTAGCAGGCCCCGATGAAATGGGTAATCGTCCCTCTCGACTCATTCGCGTGACTGCTGACTCTAGTACAAATTACACAACTGCTCTAGCTAATAGTGAAGTTGTATTGCTTGGAACTAATAGCACTTGGGCTAATACCAGCCGACCCGATTTAGATAGTACAGGTGATACCTCGATTGCGCCTTCGGGGATTACAAGTACAGGTGAAAATATTCGCGACTATCTAGCCACAGATAGCCAAAGTCACTCAATTGGAACAGTGCGGTTTGCTGCTGATGGCTCCTTATACGTTAGTAATGCTGACGGTGCATCTTATGGTAGAGTCGATCCGCGAGCCGTTCGGGTTCAAGATATAGATAACCTATCAGGTAAGATTCTACGAATCGATCCGCTTACGGGTCAAGGTTTAGCAGATAATCCCTTCTACAATGGTGACCCCAATAGCAACCGCGCGAAAGTCTATAACTATGGACTCCGTAACCCCTTCCGTTTCACCATTCATCCAACAACCCAGCAACTCTATATCGGTGATGTCGGTTGGTATAATTGGGAAGAAATCAACCAAGGACGAGGAGCTAACTTTGGTTGGCCTTTCTATGAGGGTGGTAATGGTACAAATGTTCCTCAAAATCGTTATGCTACGCTACCTGAAGCAGACGCTTTTTATAACAGTGGTCAAACGATTACTGCGCCAGTTTATGCAACTCAACATGGTCGTAACGTCAGTGCGATCATGGTGGGAGATTTTTATCAGGGAACGACATTCCCCTCCATCTATCAAGGTGCTTTATTCTTCTCTGATATTAATAACGGTATAGTTAGTGCCGCGACCCTTAATGCGAGTGGTGGAATTGCATCTATTCAACAATTTGCGACTGGGTTACCTGGTATTGTTCAAATTGTTAATGGGCCAGACTCTAATCTATACTATGTCAGTCTTATGGATGGAACAATCAACAGATGGAGATATAACGCTTAGTTAGCCTTGAAACGCATAAATATTGTAGAGATGTGATTGAGCGCGTCTCTACTTTTTTGATGAAAATAATAGGGGTGAATTTAAAACCCACCCCCGTTTACTTCATATTTTAGTTAAATCATTACGATTTCAGTTTTGCGCCAAACTGTTCGACTAGAATCTCTTTTAAGAATGGAATTAGATCATCACAAGCAATTCCTTTTTGAACGCAGGTTCCTAAATGAGCATCTTTACCAACTTTTCCGCCCATATATAGATCCACGCCTTCAACGGTTTTACCATCTTTGCGAACTTTTGTCCCCATCAGTCCAATATCTGCCACCTGGGGCTGTCCACAGGAATTAGGGCAACCTGTCCAATGAATGCGAACATTTTGCGTCATTTCTAATTCGTGATCTAATTCTTTAATTAGATTTAAAGCGCGATTTTTGGTTTCAATTAAGGCGAAATTACAGAATTGCGCCCCAGTACAAGAGACTAACGCCCGTTCTAAAGGTTGGGGATTGATCGTAAATTTTTCGAGAAGTGGTTCACTGAGGAATGCTTCTAAATTCTCATCTGGAATATTGGGAATAATGACATTCTGCTCTACAGTGAGACGAATTTCAGTACTTCCGTAAACTTCGGCGATGCGGGCTAAGTCAAACATATCTTGAGCATACAACCGACCAATTGGAACATAAAGCCCCACCAAATTTAAACCAGGCTGTTTTTGTTTAAATACACCAATATGATCGCGTTTTTCCCAGTCAATTTCGTCCTTTTCTGCTGCTGTTGCTAGAGAACGCCCGTACTGAGTCTCAACTGCTTCACGAAACTTTTCTAGACCCCACTCATCAATTAACCACATCAGACGGGATTTTTGACGATTGGAACGTAAACCATGATCTCGATAAACTTCTAAAATTGCCCGACTCAGATCAACTACATCGTCATTTGCTTTGACCCAAGCATTAAGGGGAATGGCTGCCTCACAACGTTTAGCTGAGAAAAAGCCACCTACAAGGACATTAAAGCCAAGTTCTCCGTCTTTATATGCGGGTACATAGGCAATATCATTAATTTCGGCATGAACTGAATTATCGCGTCCCCCTTCGATCGCAATATTAAATTTACGCGGTAAGTTTGTAAATTCAAGATTTCCTTCACCCGAATTCGTGATCATATCTTGGGTTTTTTGCACCAATTCGCGGGTATCAATCAATTCATCGCCATCAAGTCCCGCAACTGGTGAACCCGTAATATTGCGTACATTATCCATACCCGATTGTACAGAGGTTAATCCTACTGCTTTCAGACGACGGAAAATATCAGGAACGTCTTCGATGCGTACTCCACGTAATTGTAAGTTTTGTCGGGTGGTGATATCCGCGTTGCCATCATCTCCATAACGCTGAACCACTTCGCCAAGTGTCCGCATTTGTTCACTGGTTAAGATGCCATTGGGAAGACGAAGGCGCATCATAAATTTCCCTGGTGTCACGGGACGATAGAAAATGCCAACCCACTTTAAACGATGTTCTAAGTCGGTTTTGTCCATCGCTTCCCAGCCGATATTCGCAAAATAGTCTAATTCTTCTCTAACGGCGAGTCCATCTTTTTCCGATTTGAATTTTTCAAACTTATTTTGAGTTGCGTCTTCTTTTTGGGGTGCTTGTACCACTTTGGTGTGTCCTCCGTTAATCCTGAGTAGTCTTGAGTAAGAATAGTGAAATTGCAATTTTTATCTCTAAATTCGTTCTAGAAACAAACTTTATTCAATTACATAGTTCGATACATATACTTCATATAACTATTTAATTTGTTTTATAACGATAAATTTTGTGCTTTTGGTAACGAAAAGCCTTGAATAATCGATTAATAGAATAGGTCGTTTGCAGTTTACGCATAATTAATCAGGGTTAGGACTAGGGTTAGTCATTGGTTATAAATGGCTAAACCAATGACCAGCAAACCATTTATGTTCTACAGATAGCTGCCTGTAAAAACTTTTTTAGCAGGCCCCGTCATATAGACTCTGTGATCTGTATCAGACCAATGAATTTTTAGACATCCTCCTGGTAATTCTACTGTACAGTTTCGATCGCTTTTGTGCGTTATTACACCAGCGACAACAGAAGCACAGGCACCTGTACCACACGCTAAGGTTGCGCCCGCCCCTCTTTCCCAAACTCGCATCTTTAAATAGTCGGGGCGAATGACTTCAATAAATTCTGTATTAGTACGTTGGGGAAAAACCCTATGATGCTCGAATTTGGGGCCAAGAGTGGCTAAAGGTATGGCAGAAGCATCATCGACAAAGGTGATACAGTGAGGATTACCCATACTGACACAGGTTACTAGCCAAGTGGTTTGATCGATTTCTAGAGGTTCATCGATCACTTTGCTTGCTGCATCCGTTAACGTGGTTGGGATTTCGTGGGCGAGAAGTTGGGGATAGCCCATATCTACCGTGACTTGTAAGGAAGCTTCGATACTGGGCGTGATGATTCCTGCCAGGGTATGAATGCGATAGGTTTTGCCAATCGTTGCATCACCTTCTAGATCACAGATAAACTGAGCTAAACAGCGAATTCCATTACCGCACATTTCGGGTTCTGAGCCATCGGAGTTATAAATTCTCATCGTGTAATCGCTCTCATCTTGTCCGGGTAAAGCGAAAATTACACCATCGGCACCGATGCCAAAATTGCGATCGCACATTTGTACAGCCATCTCAGGCGATATGATCGGTTCTGAAGATTGACGATTATCAATCAAAATAAAATCGTTACCGAGTCCTTGATATTTAGTAAATTGAATAGACATAGTTAATATTACTGACTGTAGTAAATAATTATGGATTCGGTGATGACCAATTGAATAAAGTCATTGATAATTGATCATGAAACCTAATCTAAAATTTTACTATGTTTGAATTTGACACAGGACTGACGAGTATTCGACGACTTCAAGAATTTGTTAAAGATAGAAAAGAAGTTGAAATTAAATTAAGTACAGATGATCTAATGGTAGGCCGTCTGATCTGGCAAGACCAAAACTGTGTCTGTCTAATCGATCAATATGAAAATACGACTTTAATCTGGCAACAAGCGATCGTTTATCTCAAACCGAAAGCTTAAAAGTTGGGCAATTCTTCAAATCGCTTCGCAGCAGTAAATAAGTGAGTATTAGATTAAGCTATGAGTATACAAAACATTGTTGAGCAAGCTGTCAAAGAAGGCTATCTTACTCCTGTAATGGAATCCGAAATTGGACGGATCTGCGATAGTGTAGCTGAACTTTCTTTAGAAGAGTACAAAGCTTTAGATTGTTTGATGAGTGCATTGTTGACGGGGGAAGTTGTCGCAAGGCCACGCAAACAGTTTATTAATGTCATGGAAGAATTAGTGCTGAGTGAAGCAACGACACAGGTAAGCGAACTCGAAAACACAAGTAATATCGTGCTGGATGTGGGAGATATTGCCGCTTATGCCCTCAATCGATTACCACCACTTTATGCGACAACAGAAGAAGGGGCAAACTATCAACGACAACGCGCTCATCAAGAACTTAAAGAACTGATTGCTCAACAAGTCGAAGAGGCGATCGCTCGTTTCTCAACACGTCCTATTGTTAATCCCGAACGGAATTTGATTCAGAAATCTAAAGAAGATATTTTCCATCAAATGAACAATCTTCTAAAAAGCTATGCACCAGACTATGAGACGAACCTAGCCAATCAATAAATTATTTTTGTTTTTTTAGGAACTCTCTTAGAATAGATTGCGTCTCCTTTGCCGTGAGGAGTAATATAATCCTTGGGTAAACTCATGAGTCAATCACTTTCACCATCATGGTCAACCGTTGAGATCAAACTATCTCAAACTTCCGTGTCTCCTGACAAACTCTCGAACTATGATTTAATTTTACGCTGTCAGGATGGATTAGTGCCTGATCGTTCGGCGTTTGCAGAACTATTAAAACGCTATCAATCGCACGTTGATAAACTTTTGTATCATTTAGCTCCCGATTGGCAAGATCGAGCCGATTTAGCACAAGAAGTCTGGATTCGGGTTTATCGCAACATTAAAAGACTAAATGAACCCCTAAAATTCCGAGGCTGGCTAAGTCGCATTGCTACCAATTTATTCTATGACGAACTCCGTAAACGCAAACGGATCAATCATCCCATGTCCTTAGATGCTCCGCGTCGTGTAGAAGATGGGGAAATTGACTGGGATATCATTTCAGAATATCCTAACCCAGACGAACATCTAACGACTCGTGAATTTTATGAACAACTGCAAGTAGCGATCGCCGATCTTCCTGAAGCATTTCGGACTACAATTGTATTAAGAGAAATTGATGGCATGGCATACGAAGAAATAGCAGAAATTACGGGCGTTTCGCTAGGGACTGTTAAATCTCGGATCGCCAGAGCCAGAGCTAAGTTACAATCTGTATTACAGATGTATCTAGAAGAAAGCTAAAACCCTAGTCAATATTGCGAGGAGTATCACGGGAAAATTAGCTCAACTCGTTCATCATCGGTAGCAGAGTGTGTTTAATTCTTTCCTAAGCGTGAGGTTAACATGAAAGATTTTGAATCGCTCAAGCATCAGTCATTCTCTAACCCAGAGCAGAGCGAAGACCCAGAAACATTAGCAGATACTTCTCTTCTAGATCCTTTTGATGCAGCATCTATGGAGCGTTTCGAGTTATTAAGTGCCTATCTAGATGGGGAAGTCACAGCCGCAGAACGTCGTCAAGTACAGCAGTGGCTAGACAGCGATCCACAGGTTCAAAAATTGTATCGTCAACTGGCTAAATTTCAGCAGTCGGTGAATTATGCTCCGATTCCGATCAATACTCAACCAAGTGAAGAATTAACAGCACAAGTTTTTCAAAAGCTAGATCACAGAAGAAATCAACGCTTATTAGCATTAGGTGGAGCCTGTGTTGCAGCGATCGCTATGGCTTGTGTTTTTTATCTTTTCCCAGGACGATCATCATTTAATCATCAAATGGCTCATAATCAATTATCAGTAAGCGAGGTAGAAGACGAAGAGTTAATGATTGCTTTAAATCATCCTCCATTTGATTTTGATGTCTCGGATCAAGACATTCAGCACAACCAACATTAATTTTTTGAGCATCCCTATCGTGTTTCCTTTTTGTTATTCACAAGAGGAAATATTTTTGAGATCAATTTATTTATGGAAGCAGAAAAATTAGCTCTTTGGCGATCGCCGTTAGCTCGTGCTTTACATCGTAATCGTAGCCTACCGCAATCCCGTTATTTCCAGTTAGCCACAGTCCGCCACAATGGATATCCTGCCAATCGAACCGTCGTTTATCGAGGTTTTCGCGATCAAACCAATCAAATACAAATCATTAGCGATCTTCGTAGCGACAAGATCCAACAAATTAACCATTCGCCTTTGGGTGAAATTTGCTGGTATTTTAGTCAAACTAGAGAACAGTTTCGCTTTACTGGCACATTAACCCTGATTTCTGCCACTGATTTTAACTTACAATCGATTCGGCTTCAGGTTTGGCAACAACTGTCTGATGCAGCGCGATTACAATTTGCTTGGCCAACACCGAAACAACCTAGAATAGAAGAAAAGGAGGCTTTTTTACCTCCTACTCCTTCAGTCAATAAACCTTTACCTAATTTTGGTTTGTTGCTTTTTGAACCGATTGAAGTCGATCATTTAGAATTACGGGGTGAACCCCAAAATCGATGGCTTTATCAACTTGATCAACAGCACGAATGGAGCCTCAAGTCAATTAATGCTTAAATTGAACCGTCTAAAAACTCCCGTATGTCTCGTTCATTTAGAGAACAGCAACTTGCAGTGGCTAATTCTTTGTGGGATACGGTTTTAACGGATTTTTCTTGATTTTGTTTAAGTTCTTCGAGTTCTTTTTCTAAAGCCTCGATTCGATCCATTAAAGCACGAATGGCAGCCGCTTCAGAGTCGGGAAGATTGCCATGTTCTAAAGGATTAATCCGTACACCCGAACGATAGACTAAACGCCCTGGAACACCCACAACCGTACAGTCTGAGGGGACATCTTTAAGAACCACTGAACCTGCACCGATGCGAACATTATTACCAAGAATAATATTACCTAAAACTTTAGCACCAGCACCAACAACAACATTTTCTCCGAGGGTGGGGTGACGTTTGCCGCTTTCTTTACCCGTTCCCCCTAGAGTAACGCCTTGATAAATCAGGGCATAATCTCCGACGATCGCAGTTTCTCCAATCACAACACCCATGCCATGATCAATAAAAACCCCTTTACCAATTTTTGCGCCTGGATGAATTTCAATGCCAGTCAAGAAACGAGCCAGATGAGAAATGAGGCGAGGAATCAAAGGAAGACCCAGAGTATATAACCCATGTGCCAGCCGATGTAACCACAAAGCGTGTAACCCTGGATAACATAAGAGAACTTCTAACCCATTGCGTGCAGCAGGATCTCGCTCAAAGACAATGCGAAAATCAGCAATAATGGATGATAACACGAGTCGTTTCCCTATTCGCTTAGACCACACTGATTATCTTATCGTTTTCTGGTACGCTCGTAACCCTACTTCGGAGAGGAAAGAACCGAACAGATGTAGGATTTGCATTCTTCTTATTTGGGAAAAGTAGCACTCAGACTTAGGTTTAAGAAAATCAAAGAAAAATTTTTTGTTTTTTCATCGTTTGCCGATTTTTCATTGAGCAATATCAATATCTATGCTTCGAGCGTTCCTTTCTTCTTAAATAATCGTTACAACTAAAGATAGGATAAAAAACGATAAACTTGCACCTTGTAGGAACACTATCAACTATGGCCGCAGACGATCGCAAAAAAAAGATCTGGGAACATCTTAATCAAAGTGTTGGAGGAATTAAGTATACATCCTCAACCACTAAAAAAAATTCCCCCAGTTCTGGAAACACTCCATCATTTGAACCCGAAAAACCATTTGTCGCCCCACCACCCGTACCCAAGGTGGAAAACCGCAAAAGACGAGTTATGGATCACTTAAATCTCAGCAGTGATGATTTTAAAAGTGTCACCGATGATCAAGAAAAACCAAATAAACAAAAAATCCAAGACCATCTTAAGAAAAGTCTAGGATAAATATAAGTGCGGATTGCACTTTCGAGATGCGTTGGCGGTTTGGTCTCTCTACCCTTTAGATGTATAACTGAGGGAGAGGAGACCAAGCCCCTACATTTGGAAACCCAATCCCTACATGATTTTTAGGATGAGGTCATTTTTTGGTTATTTAGTTCCGACTGGAACGCTTACCGTCGCTAGTGCAGGAACTTGTGCAGGAGTTTCAGGTTCAGACGCAAGTTTATAGAGAACTAACACAGGAAGAACACCTGTTAGCAGTCCTAAAAAGATCGGTATATAAATTTGAGCCGCTAAACTCATCACCATCGCAAAGGCAAAATTTCCTAAATACATCACTAGGGGTAATCCTAACGATTGATTAGAGAATGTAATGGGTTTAATTTGCCAAATTAAGGTAGCTACCGTCATAAAAACGCATCCAGTACCGAACCAACCCGCAAAGTTTTGATAGGGCATCCCAAAAAACGCTCCTGGTTGTTCCCAAACCCAAAATGGTAGAGTGGTTTGACTCATTGCTGGATCTAAAACAAAATCCCAAGAGGTTAGCACAACAGAACCAATGGCGATCGCACTAATTTTTCTGACCCACTCTGGAACTGACCAATTAGCCAAAGCAGCCCGTGCAATGAGATACGCACTAAATCCTAAATAATACCAAGATAAAGGAATTGTAAACGGGACTAGGCCAGCAATTTTATAGCCTAAACCATCAAGGTAACGATAATGGCCAAAGGGAAACCCCGTACTTGTCCCTAGTAATTCACTACCTAGAGATAGTCCGACAGCAGGAATCATAAAACCCAGCGTGTGCCATACACTTAAAGTACGAAACGAATAAAGGGCAACGGCCGCCATTCCCAATACCATATAGACAACGCCGCCGCCAACCATTGACCATCTAAAGGCAGTTTGACCAATTTCGGGTAGGCTCATGATAAAGTCAGGGTTTGGTAATACCAGCAGCAAACCTGCTAAACCAAACGCCATCGAAAGAATGTGACCAAACAGTAAGGCTTTTTCTACGGTGAGTAGTTTTTTCATTAATCTGTTGCTGATTCATTAAAAGCTAATTAGTTTATAGTTTACAAACCTTTATCAAAAAATGTTACGAGAAAACCTCGTCTTTCTTTTTTGAAGATTCACCATGCTACTTAAATTAGCTATACGAAGTGCGTGGAGTCTTTAAAAAAACCAGCCATAGGAATGTAAACCTTTACCCAATAAATTCACACCGAGGTAACACACCCAAACCACGACAAAACCACTAGCGGCGAGTATTGCAGGTTTGCGACCTTGCCATCCTCTAGTGATGCGAGAATGAAGATAAGCAGCGAAAACAAGCCAGGTAATAAACGCCCAGGTTTCTTTAGGATCCCAACTCCAATAAGATCCCCATGCTTCATTAGCCCAAACCGCACCCGCAATAATCCCAATGGTGAGGAGCGGAAAACCTAAACCGATAATGCGATAACTAATATTATCTAGGGTATCAGCAATACTTAAACGTTGTAGCGAAAGTGTATTAAGTGCAGTGGTGGGACTAACAGCAGTCATCACCGCAGTATTCCCCGACCCGACATTAGTATTTAAAGTAGCATCATTTGTTGTAGAAAGAGACTTTTTCAGACGATAGCCACCTGTTCCCACTGAACTACCACGTAACTCAATTTCTTGACCCCGTGTAACCACTAAAAATGCGATCGCCAGTAATGAGCCTACCATCAAAGCCGCATAACTAATCATCATGACACTAACGTGCATCATCAACCAATTTGATTTTAAGGCAGGGACTAAGGGGGCAGACGCTTGCATATCATCTGGTAAAGACAAAGCAGCAAAAGCGGTAATTGCCATAGCCACAGGTGTCGTGACAACACCAACTAAACGGCTGCGACTCATCCATTCTGCGAGTAAATGAGCCACCGTGACCCCCCATGCTAGAAAGAAAAGAGACTCATAAAGATTACTGATGGGAAAGTAACCCGCTTCTAACCAACGTGCGCCGAGTAATGTGGCAATGCAGAGACTAGCAAGACTGACTCCTGTGGTTCCGAGGGTTTGTAAATAGGCTATTCCTGGAAATGCCGCCCCTCCCCAATAAATCAACATGGTGAGAAATAGGATCAAGAATGAGGCGTTATCGAGATAATTCTGTAATGTAATTAAATTCATAGGACTAGAGTGATATTCAGTTGCATGAGCTTCTATTCAATGACAGCGCAAGGCTATTTATCTTATCCTATCTGTTTTTTTGATTCCTTTTTGAGTTGATAGGACAATCGCACTGGTTATCGATGCTTATTTCTTAAGAATTATGCTAAAAAAATGAAATACTAATGGATGTTTTAGTTAACGATTTTGCATTTCTATCAAGAACAATGTTACCTTAAATGTGGCAAGAATGCCCCCGTTAAATTTTCCCTTCAAAACACCCATCAAAATTAACGGGTGCGACTTTTTGCCATCAACAAAGTAGCCGCGAAGCACGTCTTAATTCTACCATTCTTGGGTAAACTGTGTTAAACTGCATTTATTCAAGGTCGAAAATTAGTGATGCTAGTTGTAGAAGCTAAGTTAAAAAACGGAACACTAAAGCAATACCAAAAACTAGATGAAGCCATCAGGACATCTCAGTTTGTGCGGAATTCTTGTGTTCGTTATTGGATGGAAAATAAAGGGACAACCCGTAACGACCTTCAAAAACTTTGCGCTGTACTAGCTGATAATAAAGAAACACCTTGGGTTAACAAATTAAACTCTCAAGCCCGTCAATCTGCTGCTGATAGAGCGTGGCAATCAATTAATAAGTTTTATCAAAATTGTCGTGCTAAGATGCTAGGGAAGAAAAATTTCCCTCGGTTTAAAAAGCATAGTCGCTCTGTTGAATATAAATTAACAGGTTACAAACTATCAGATGATCGACGTAAAATTAAATTCACTGATGGATTTAAAGCAGGAGAATTTGATTTATGGTGTAGCCAGAGAACATTAGTTTATTATTCAGAGCGACAGATTAGACGAGTAAGAGTTGTTAGGCGTTGTGATGGTTATTATTGTCAGTTTCTTATTGATGTAGAACGGCAAGAACATCATGAACCTACAGGAGAAATAACAGGAATTGACTTGGGACTCAAAGAATTCTATACAGATGCCCAAGGAAACACTGTTGATAATCCACGCTATTTAAGAAAGTCAGAAAAACGTCTTAAAAAAGCGCAAAGACGATTATCAAAACGGTTTCGCCAAGGAAAGAAACAATCTTTAAACTATCATAAGCAACGGATAAAAGTCGCCAAGCTTCATCTTAAAGTATCAAGACAACGTAAAGACAGAGCAATTAAAGATGCTTTGGCGTTAGTCCAATCTAAAGATTTGGTAGTCTATGAGGCTTTAAAAGTCAGAAATTTGGTTAAAAACCGTAAGCTCTCAAAAAGCATTAGCGACGCTTCTTGGTATCAATTCACCCAATGTTTAAATTATTTTGCTAAGATTTATCGCATTGTTTGTATTGCTGTTCCTCCTCATTTCACATCTCAAGACTGTCACGAGTGCGGCACAAGAGTTCAAAAATCATTAAGTACCAGAACTCATCAATGTCCTAATTGTAAAACTGTCTTAGATAGGGACGAAAATGCAGCTAAAAACATTTTAAAAAAGGGGTTGCAATACTTGGGAGATTATCTCAACGGTAGTGTAGGGCATACACAAACCGACCCAAACGCCTGTGAAGAGTCCGACCTCTGGATTCTTAATGGAGACATTAAGAATTTAAGCCGTCTCGTTGAAGCAGGAATTTCTAACAGTGATGTAGAAAGAATCTCCCCTCACAGCGAAGCTTGACGGTGGGAGTATGTCAAAAACCAACTAAGCGTTCAGTGATTTTTTTGAGTACCATTGTCACACTTTTAGGAATTGGCATTATTTATCTAGCGATTACTTAATTTTTACTTATACCATTTTGCAATAATCGCTCTTAATCTTTTACTCCTGTAAAGACGCGACATGGCGCGTCTCTACCTTTTAAAAAATCATTAGAGGGAAGAAAATCCTAAGCAAATAAGCTACTAACAGCACGTCCCATATTTTCGGGTTTCAGGGCTTCGACTGCTGCCGTAGGTTCATAGCCGCAGTGTACCATACAGTCGGCACATTGAGGGTTCCCACTTTGACGGCCGTAGTTTTCCCAGTTGGTTGCTTCCATCAATTCCTTAAAGGTTTTGTAATGTCCTTCATTGAGGAGATAACAAGGTTTTTGCCAGCCTAAAACACTATAACTTGGACTGCCCCAGGGACTACATTCATAATCTTTGTCTCCCATTAAGAAATCTAAAAAGAGGGGATTGTGATTGAAATTCCAGCGTTTTTTCCCCGATTTCCAAGGTTCTAGGATTTGACGGAATAAAGCTTTAGTTTGCTCACGTTTCAGGAAATGATCTTGATCAGGGGCCCATTCATAACTATAACCTGGTGAAATCATCATGCCATGAACACCAAGAGTAACTAAGAAATCAAAAAATTCTTGCATTTCTTGATAGTTACTGCCCTCAAAAATTGTGGTATTTGTTGTGACTCTAAAACCTTTTGCTAAGGCAGCTTTAATCGCGGAAACTGCTTTAGCAAATACACCTTGGCGATCTACGCACTTGTCATGATGTTCTTGTAAACCGTCTAAATGTACACTAAAGGTTAAATAAGGTGACGGCTCAAATTTATCTAAACTTTTCTCTAATAAAATGGCATTAGTACACAGATAAATAAACTTTTTCCGTTCCACTAATCCTTTAACAATTTCAGCGATTTGTGGATGGAGTAAGGGTTCACCCCCTGGAATCGAAACGACTGGCACCCCACATTCTTCGACTGCTGCAAAACATTCTTCAGGAGTTAAATTACGGACTAAGATTTCGGGGGGATGCTGAATTTTTCCACAGCCAGAACAAGCTAGATTACAGCGAAAAAGTGGCTCTAGCATTAATACTAAAGGAAATCGTTTACGTCCTGTTAGTCTTTGTTTAATAATATATGAGCCGACGACTAGAGCTTGTTTTAATTGAACAGCCATAAATATTCTCACACCATGTATATTTAATACCAAATCTATAAATACTGACTACACATCTTTTAGGTTTGGAAACCAAACCCCTACCATCTATCTGTTGTCTTCTTAAAAAGAAATGGTATAAGATATTATAAACGATTGATCAAAAACAGGCTTCGGAAACAATTAGAAGGTTTTTCCAGTCTTGTATTTAATAAACAATTTTCATTTTGATTCGATTACCGAATATGCTTGGGCCAAGTAAAATAAAAAGTTGTGCCTCTTCCAACTTCAGATTCTAGCCAAATTTCCCCGCCTTCTGCTTCTGTGATTTTTTTGACGATCGATAATCCGATTCCTGTATTTTCATTACCACTACTGGCTTTGAGGGTTTGAAAAATATCGAAAATCCGTTGATAGTTTTCGGGTGCGATCCCAGGCCCATCATCGGCAATACTAAATACACAATAATCTTGTTGTTCAATCCCAGAAATATTAATGCGTCCATCAGGGCGATTGTGATGTTTAATCGCATTACTAATCAGATTAGAAAAAACTTGTGACAACAGCAACCGTTTAGCATGAATACTCGGTAAATTATTCGCCACAATGATATTAAAACTATCAGGAGGAGCTAAAGAATCAAGAATTTCGTCTAGTAATTCAGCGACATCGACCGTCTGGCTTTCTGTTTCATTGCGACCTGCACGAGAATAGACTAATAAACCATCGATCAGATCTTCCATGCGCTGTACTCGTTGTAGGAGTAGTTCAATCGAATGTAAACTGTTTTCGCTCAATTCTTGGCTAAGATCTTCAGCAAGCCACGTGGAGAGATTGCTAATAGCCCGCAACGGTGCTTTAAGATCATGGGAGACAATATAAACAAAACGGTCTAGTTCTTGGTTGCGTTCGAGGAGGAGTTGAGTGGTTTGGGTTAGAGACTCGTTTAACTGCTGTAGGTCTTCAGCTTGTTCGGTTAGAAGTTGTTCGGCTTTTTTGCGATCGCTAATATCGAGCAGAGTCACAATCACCCGCTCGGATACGTCATGAACTGAGGGAAATTTGATCGTAAATAGGACATTAATCGGCTTACCTGTTAAAGTTTGTACGACTGTCTCCCCAGAATAAATCGTACAGCCCTCCGCAATTGCCACCAGTTCATCGATAAAGACATCAACGGTTTCAGGTAAGTAAATTTGTGGCAGTGATACTAAAAGTTGCTCTTTATTTTGAGCCTCAAACATTTGTACTGTCGTGGAATTCACATCGAGTACCTGTATCAAGCTGATAGCTTCTTGGACAAACTCTGGATGTTCGGTTAGATATTGGCGAAGGTCTGTCACACCTTGATCTTTAAGGTTTTGAAGTGCGACTCTCACTTGAGTAAAATTTTCTTCCCAAATCGAAACACCAACCTCTTCAAAAATGTAGCGAAAACGTGATTCACTCTCACGCAAAGCTAGTTCTAATTGTAGCTGTATCTTAAGCTCCTGGCTCAGAATACGGTTAGCCGTCTCTGTGATTTGGATTTTCCTCACAGCGATTTCAGCTTGTTTGCGCTCAGTAACATCACGAATCAGCCAAAGCCAATTTAGAATATTATTGTCTTCAGGGTAAAAACTAGATACAGTAATAGCCGCCGTAAAAATCTCACTCTGACGGGGCTTGATCTGAATTTCCCATTCAGACCTTTTTTTCCCTTCACTTAACTTATTGAATTTAGCGCGGAAAAAAGAGCGATCTCCAGAAGGAACAAAAATCGTCAGAGGTTTCCCAACTAAAAACGACTGGGGAACTTTTAGTAACTCACTAGCGGCGCGGTTCGCCTGTCGAATCGTTCCCAATTCATCCGTGACGAGATAGCCATCGGGAGCTAGTTCAAATAAATCCTGATAACGTTGACGTTGCGCTTCAACTTGAGTTCGGGCTTGTTCTATTTCATGATTTTGTTGTAGCAGTTCTTCTTGCGCCACATTTAACTCTTCTATAGCAACGCTTAATTCTTCGAGGGACTCGGCAATTTTTTCTGGGGGAGAATCTGCTAATGTCTTGAGTTCTTGCGTAAAATCAATAATTTTAGCGTGATTCCTTTGAAAATTTTGATAAACTTGATTTGATTTCATTTTTTTAAAAAAATCTAATATATTCGCTCATAGCTATCAACAATCGCGGGAATATTTTAATAAAAGTTAGAATTTAACTTAATTATTATTGATTTACCTATATTTTTAATATACTTTTAGATAGAAATGGAAACTATTTATATCCATCTATTGAACTGATTATACTTTGTTTTTTTGTTGCCCATTTTTTTGTTGTCTGTTTCATTAATTGATTGTATATAGGCAATAAAGCGGCAAATTCTATCGAAAAACAGTAATATTGAGAGATAGAAAGGAATAGTCATTCATTTGATTGATTAGGAAACTTGAGAAATTATCAATCTAGCTAGTAAATTTGAACTATATTCCTGACTGAATCAAAAAATCTAGAAACATAGCTGATATGCTTGTAGTTAATAATATATCAATTTATCGCTTTAAGATCTAACTTTAAAAACACGATAAAAATGAACATAACACAGATTTCACAAGATTTTGAAAGAAAATATACTATTCTCACTAATTTTTATCAATATGTGATGTCTTTATCTGATTTATCTCCCGAAATCATGACCGAGTCTCTCGAAAAACTAACGGTTGCGATCGAGGAGTTAAATATGGCTCAAGAAGAACTATTAGAACAGCACCAAGAAATAGAATACACTCGTACTCAAGTTGAAATCGAACGCCGACGTTATCAGGATTTATTTGAACTAGCTCCCGATGGCTATCTCGTCACGGATGAATCGGGACGAATTCAGCAGGCAAACCGCGCTGCTGCTGCGTTACTCAAGATTCCTCAGTCTTTTATAGTCGGGAGACCCTTGGCGATTTTTGTTCCTTCTAGGGATCGCTCTTTTTTTTATACTAAACTCAATCAGCTAATTAGGGGTGAAAAAACGTCTGAATGGGAAATCCGCCTCAAAACTCGTCAGGATAATTTAATTGAGGTCGCGATCACTGTATCGAGTTTACCTACCCAGGAAAATTATACCTCAAGTTGGCTTTGGTTAATTCGTGATATTACTGAACGCAAACAGATAGAAGCGGTTAACTGGCGGCTTAAACAAAAGCTTTGGGAACGAAAAAAATCAGCAGAAATGCTACGATCGAGTGAAGCTCATTTTCGGAGTCTGTTTGAACATTCTCCTGTTGCCTATCAGTCTTTAGATGAGCAGGGGCTAATCCTTGATGTTAATGCTGAACTCTGTAATTTATTAGGCTACACCAGTGGTGAATTAATCGGTAAAAGTTTTAGTGAGTTTTGGTTACCTGAAACAGAGCCTTATTTTGCTGAAAAATTGGCTAACTTCAAGAAAAATGAAATAACGCGCTTAGAATTGGAACTTTTGACTAAAAATGGTGAATCGATCATTGTTTTATTAGAAAGTCGGAGTCAATGGGATGAGAATGGCCGATTGATCAGGATGCTTTGTATTTTACATAATATTACGGAGCGTAAACGCACAGAAGATGCTTTACGTCAAGCCCAATTTGAATTAAGACGAATTAATCGAGACTTAAAACATCTCGTAAATATCGATTCTTTGACCGAAATTGCTAATCGTCGCTGTTTTGATCAGGTTTTTACCAAAGAATGGCAGCGTCTCCAAAGAGAAGAACAACCCCTATCGCTGATTCTGTTTGATGTGGATTATTTTAAATTCTATAACGATTTCTATGGGCATCAACAAGGGGATGAATGTTTAATTAAAATTGCTCAAGCGGTGCAGAAAGCGGTTTATCGTCCCGCAGATTTGGTAGCGCGTTATGGGGGTGAAGAATTTGCGGTGATTTTACCTAATATTAACCGTCAAGGTGCGATCGAGGTGGCGAGTCGCATTCAAGATCTCATTCTATCTCTGAAGATTCCTCATCAATTATCCCCTGTCAGTGATTGGGTCACGGTTAGTTTTGGTTTAGCTTGTGTAGTTCCAGATCAAAAGCGATCCCCAGAACGATTACTCCAGCAAGCAGATATGGCTTTGTATCAGGCTAAACAACAAGGGCGTAATCGATATGTAATAGCGATGTAGTATTTAATTCATTTTTGTTCTTCCATCAATAAAATAGCCCCTTGAGTCATTTGTCGATTGTCAATTAGAGGCGTAAAAGACACGCGACATTGAATCGCTTTACCGCGACGATTAATCGCGTCTAAGGTGATTTCCGTTGCTTCACCTGAAGCCAGACAATTCCGAATCGGCTGTAAAATTGGCTCAGTAGGTAAACCGATATCTAAATTGAGAAAATGCTTATTTTGCACTTCATCGGAGCGTAATCCCCATAAATCCTCAGCCTTATCGTTCCAGATCATAATCCGCAAATCTTGATCGATCACGACAACACCACCCTGCATACTCCCTAAGATAGATGACAAAAAGGTATTTGCTGAGTTGAGTTCGGTCGTGCGTAGGTGCAGTTCTTCATTGAGGGTTTGTAATTCTTCATTAGAGGATTGTAATTCCTCATTCATCGTTTCTAACTCTTCGTTAGTAGACTGCAATTCCTCGTTAGTGGTTTCTAATTCTTCATTAGAGGATTGTAATTCCTCGTTAGTGGTTTCTAATTCTTCATTAGTCGATTGTAATTCCTCATACGCCATTTCTAACTCTTGGTTCGAGTGTTCGAGTTCCTGTTGCAGACGCTTAAACCCAGACACATCAGTAAAAGTAATCGCCGCCCCCATTAAACTGCCATTGAGGTCAAATAGGGGGGCTAACTGCACGTCATAATATTGTGTGTCTCCCGAACTTGGTGTCCATGCCACATCTTTGAGGATGATAATGCGGCATTCACTATAAACTTGATCAAGACAAGACCTTAACTCAACAGGGCGGTAAGACAATTCTAAATCTTGTAGAGGGCGATTAAGATCTCTCATCACCAGTCCGAATAAGTTTCTTGCCCGTTCGTTGGCTAATATTAAAAGACTATTGAGATCGACAACGATTTGAGCAACAGGGTTAGCGTCAAAACTCGCATCTCTTAAACGAACGTGTCGAGACAAATAATTACCCTCCTCATATTCACTATCATTGTTCATCAGCAGTAAACGGGATCGCACATTTAACCTCGGCATCTGGCTAAAAATTCGCAGTTTTAGATCTACTGGCGTAAAAGAGTTAGTATGGCTCAAGAGCATTTCTGCTTTCCCCAGAAAAAGAAAGCCATTGTCATTGAGCGCGAAGTGAAAACGGGCAATGATTCGGGCTTGGGATTCAGCATTAAAATACATTAAGGTGTTACGACAGACCAGCAGATCAATGCGAGAGATCGGCGCATCTTGAACTAAATTATGACGGCCAAAGATGACGCTACGACGTAAATCTTTACGAAATGTATAGTTACCGTTAGTATGCTCAAAATATTTTTCGAGGAGTTCTTCGGGAACACTAGCGATGTCTTTGGCACTATAAGACGCATAGCGGGCTATGTTAAGGGCATCCTCATCGAGATCAGTCGCATAAATTTTAACTCGATTTTTAAATGTCTCTATTCCCAGTGTCTCCGCTAGAATCATACTTAAGGTATAAGCTTCTTGACCCGATGCACATCCTGCCGTCCAAACCCGAATGAGTTCGTTATCTTTTTTTCGTTCAACAAGCTGGGGAATGATTTCGCTACTAATATAGTCCCAGGCAGGACGATCGCGGAAAAAAGACGTTACATTGATTAGTATGGTATTAAATAACTCAGAAAATTCTTGTGGGTGGACTTCTAAGTGATCTAAATAGTCGCTAAAATCTTCGACACCAATCACTTGCATCCGTTTTCGGACTCGACGCATCAGACTAGCCCGTTTATACCCTGTAAAATCAAATCCTCGCGCTCGTTTGATGTAGGTGAGCAATGCTTCTAAGCCGGCTGAATTCTGCTCTAAGTTACTCATCTGTTTCAACTAAATTGATTAAAAAAGTCGCAATTTGGTCTAAGGGAACAATTTGATCGACGCATTTAGTATTAATGGCGGCTTGAGGCATTCCAAAATACTCGGAGGTCGTTTTGTCTTGTGCTATGACAAAACCCTTCATTTTTTTGATTGCCTGGATACCCATTGCTCCATCTGATCCCGTACCTGTTAGAATAACAGCGATCGCGTTTTCTTTAACACTAGCTGCCATCGATTCTAGTAATAAATCCCCCGAAGGTCGCAAAAAGTTGACTAATTCAGCATGGGAGAGTGCCAGCGTGTGATCGGGATTAATTAACAGATGTTGATCGGGTAGTGCGATGTAGACCTGTCCTGGAGCCAGTTTATCCCCTGTTTCGGCTTGTTTTACCTTTAATTGAGTACGACGACTCAGGATATTAGCTAGTTGGCTTGGGTATTGGCGAGCAAGATGCTGTACGATGACCACTGCGGCGGGAAAATCAGCCTTTAGTCCAGAGAGAATTTCTACTAAAGCATTGACTCCACCTGCGGAGGCACACAAAGCAACTACTTTAAAGTTTAAATTTATCTGGGTCATTATGTTGTTTTCTTGCGGTTGTACTTGAAATTGCTGCGCTTGTTTGGCTAACTCATCTTCTGATAAATCAATATTAGTGTTATCAGTGGGGTTAAACTGACTATAAATAGTGGATAAGTTTTCATTGCCTTCTTCTCTAAGGAGCAGTTGTCGAACAAGGGTGGCTCGGTTTTGAGCATCATTTCCTTGTTGTCGAAAACGTTGCGCGGAATAGGGGCGATTGTTTTTTTCGGCTTGTTGTGCCATTTTTAAGGTTAGATCGGCTTTTTCTTCTAAGGCTCTCAGTGCATTCCAAAAAGCTTCTTCTAATTGCTCGGATTGAGATGCAATGAGGCTATGGGGTGAATAAGCATGACCTGTGCGACAACGAAAACGTGTGATCTTGCTGTTTTCATCGAGTTCCCACAAAACACCACCACAGTCAGGACAGGCATAGGGTGAAGGCTTGCCAGGTCGATCAAATCTTTGCATTGCCTCTATTTCTAATTCTGCCATATCCGTTTCTATTTCCATTTCATCAGACACAGCTTCTACCTCCGGTGTTTCAATCGGTTGGTCAGCTAACTTTACTAATAAGGGTGCGATTTCAGCTATATTTAATACATAATCAACGTGATCATTCTTGATGGCGTTTCTAGGCATTCCATCAAACATCGCTTCTTCTGGGTTTTGGACAATGGTTAAACCGCCACGCTGTTCGACGGCGATCAGTCCTGCGGTTCCATCATCGAGTGTCCCTGATAGGACTGTGGCAACGACTCTAGCCCCGTATACTTTGGCGGCAGTACGGAATAAAACATCAATAGCAGGGCGACTGTTATTCTCTTTTGGCCCTCTTGTCAAGCGAATGTAATCTTTTTTTACAATTAAATGATAGTCGGGTGGCGCAATATAAATACATCCGTGTTTAATCAGATCACCGTCTTTTGGGTGATAGGCTTTAATTGTCCCAAAGCGATTAATAATTTCAGGGAGTCTACTTCGTCCTCTGGCTGGAATGTGTATGACTAGAAAGATAGCTGCTGGAAGATCTTTTGGTAGAGCCTGTACTAACTGTTTAATGGCTTCTACTCCGCCAGCAGAGGCACCAATCACCCAAATATCGTGTTTTTGCATTCTTTTTGTATAATCTCTGCTTAGATCCCTTAGAGGGTTTAGTCTCCAAACCCCCACATGATTGGGTAGAAAGATCAAATCCCTACAAGTTTTTTATCAGGAATTTAAACTCAATTTTTTAACTATAAATATATCTTTACTTTAACTTGTATATGTGATACAGACTTGCTATTTTAAAAAAATGTTTTTTTTAGTTAGCGAGTCCAGTTAATCGGTGTATCGGAAGACAGATTAAAGGGACAGGCATTTCTCATCGCTTCTGTTTCTCTATCTAATACTTCTTCTACCCGACGATAGATATTTTCTGCTTCTTGCCAAGAATCTCCAATACAAGTTAATCCCACTTTGCCGAACTCTGATAAAGCACCCATCAGATGAAAAACGGTTCCTGTTTTACTACTGCTATCAAAATGTAACTGATTTTCGGTAATAATATCCATTAGATCATCGGAAAGCAAGCCTTTATATTGGGGCTTATAGAGATTATCGGAAGCGATGTAATATTTTTCTTCATTTTGTTGGCTCAAAAATAGACCCGTTTCGTAATCATATCGACCATTGGTCAACAATTTTAGGGTCATAAATGGGTGAGTGGTTCCCCCTTTGCGAAGATTAATTTCGATCGCTTCTAAATCCCATGCTAAAGTTATTGGATCTTGTACGGCTACAAAATCTACGCTATACCGTTCCATCGCGCCTTTTTTGGCTAAAGCTGTCCCTACTTTTAAGCCAATTTCTTGTAATTTTAAGCGATAAGCATTATCGGCGGGAAATTTACAACCGAGGTAAATTTGTCCGTCTGGCCCTCCTAAAATTTGATCATGAGTAGAAAGAATTTCGACTTCTCCCGTTGGACTAATATAACCCTGTACACTGGGGGATCTTTTTTCTTCTCCTTCGATAAATGCTTCAACAATGGCACCCAGTTCAGGAATGCGACTAGAAAACGTTTCCCAGGTTTCATCGGCCGCTTGAAAACTTAATTTTTCTAAATGTTTTTCGATTAGATTTTGTTTTTCTTCTAAAGTTGTTGTTATCGGATCTATTTCTGTTGTGATGGGACGTAAATCTAAAACCGCGTTTCCTTCACCCGAAAACCCTTCATTGAGTTTAACAACCATTCGTTTGAGTGAGGGTTGACGTTCCCATAATTTTGCCGTTTCTAAAACTAATTGGTCTACCGTATCAACTAAGAAACTACCATCAGGAAAAGGGATTTCACATTCGGCAAAAATTTCTCGACTCCCACTCTTAGAACCCCAGTAATTTAAGTGAGGACTCGAAGCTAATAAAGGAATATCTAATTGTAGCGATAATTCTTGTTCTAGATTGGTAGAATTAAAACAAACCATATAAGATTTGCCTGGACGTAAAGCTTTCCGAATTCGTTCTACTAAGCGTGGACGTTCTAAGATTTTTTCGGTGAGAGGTTTAAAAGAATTATCGTAGGTAGTTAGTAAGAGTAGACGATTTCGAGCGTGAGAAAATGGAATCCCTGGTAGTAATTGTAAATAATAATCTACGCTCATCTGAGAAAGCGGTTGTGATGTGACGTAAATTAATCGGGTTTTGGGATTTCGTAAACGAATCAAAGAAAAGAGTAAACGTTCTTCGTAGTGGAGAAAACCAGCGACTTTTTGACCCACTCGTTGATCAATACTAAAAGAAGGGATGACTAGAATATCTTGATCATCTTGTTCTAGGGGATCAGCATTATTTAGACCTAAAACGTGTAACTGATCTTGTAGTTCTCGAAACCGTTCTGCTTGTAAACTAAGATTAACGATCGCTTGCATCTTTTCCTGATCCCCGCTACTACCCATATTTTTTATTTTATCCAATAGATGCCTTTTTGTCTCTTGATTGTGTCTTTCTTTAACAATCTTTAGTCGCCAGTTATACAATTGACTTTAAAAGCATCTATCTACTGATAGTTGACAGAAAGACCACCGTGAAATGAATTTCACGGCTCACAGCCAAAGTTCATTAAAATGGACTAAGATTTCAGTTTAGTCGGTTTGAACCGACTTAAGCTTTGAGACAGTGAATTCATTCACTGGTGGTATTAAGATTCTAACTTTTTATTCAATAATTAATTAAACCAATGCAATATAAAAAACTGGGTGTTAGTGAATTACAAGTTTCCGAAATTTGTTTAGGAACGATGACTTATGGACAACAAAACACCATAGAAGAAGCACATCAACAATTAGATTATGCGATTTCATATGGGATAAACTTTATTGATACGGCTGAAATGTATCCCGTTCCTCCAAATGGTTCAACACAAGGAAAAACCGAAGCATATATCGGTGAATGGTTAGTCAAACAACAGCGAGATCAGATTATTATAGCCACAAAAGTCGCAGGAGGAAGCACACGATTAAAATGGTTACGAAGTGGAAATTTACGCATTGATCGAGTCAATGTTAATCAAGCAATCGATGATAGTTTAAAAAGGTTAAAAACAGATTATATTGATCTTTATCAAATTCATTGGCCTGATCGATATGTTCCCCTGTTTGGTTCACCTGATTATGATGTGACACAAGAAAGAGAAACCACACCTATTACTGAACAATTAGAAATATTTGCCGATTTAATTCAAGCTGGAAAAATACGATATTTAGGTTTGAGTAATGAAACCCCATTCGGAGTCTGTGAATTTTGCCATCTTGCTGAAAAGATGAACTTACCGAAAGTTGTATCGATTCAAAATGCCTTTAGTTTAGTCAATCGAACCTTTCATCTTAATTTAGCAGAAACCTGTCGTTTTCATAACGTTAGTTTACTCGCTTATAGTCCGCTTGGTTTTGGCACACTAACAGGTAAATATTTAGAAAATAACGCGAATGGTCGAATTAATCTATATAAAGGATTTGGACAAAGATACGATAAACCTAATTTACCTGAAGCTGTGCAAGCTTATGTTAATGTAGCACAAAAATATAATTTATCTCCTGCACAAATGGCATTAGCTTATGTGAGAAGTCGTTGGTTTGTCACCAGTACCATTATCGGTGCAACAACACTTGAACAACTCCAAGAAAACATCAATAGTATTGAGATAGAATTAAGTCGGGAAATCTTACAAGATATTGATGCAGTTTATTTTCGCTATCCTAATCCTACGCCCTAATCGTATGGGATTGAGGTACGGGAATCCGAATCTACTCAATGTGGTCATCCGTCGGGCATAATTAGACTAGAATCAGCCAAGATGAATAGTAAGAATCCTAAAACTGTAGTTATTAGATAGACTTGAAAGACTTATGACGGTACTCGAAAAAGGTAATATCACGATTCATACTGAGAATATTTTCCCCATCATCAAAAAATCTCTTTATACCAATCACGAAATCTTTTTACGGGAACTGATTTCTAATAGTGTTGATGCAATTTCTAAGCTAAAAATGGCATCTCTAGCGGGTGAAGTGAAAGGAGAGCTACCCGAACCTGAAATTATTTTAAGTGTTGATAAAGATGCAAAAACCCTTTCCATCAGTGATACTGGACTTGGGATGACAGTAGAGGAAGTTAAAAAATATATTAACCAAGTTGCTTTCTCTAGTGCTGAAGAATTCGTTCAAAAATATCAAAAAAGTTCTAATGATTTAATTGGTCATTTTGGACTGGGTTTTTATTCTGCTTTTATGGTAGCCAAACAAGTAGAAATCGATACCCTATCTTACCAAGAGGGTGCCGAAGCAGTACACTGGTCTTGTGATGGTTCTCCTGCATTTGAATTGACTGAATCTTCTCGTAATACCATCGGAACAACAATTACACTCACTCTACAAGATGACGAAACAGAATATCTTGAACCTGCACGTATTCGTCAGTTAGTTTCCACCTATTCTGATTTTATGTCTGTCCCGATCAAATTTGAAGGAGAGACAATTAATAAACAACGCGCTTTATGGAAAGAGTCACCCCAAAATTTAGCCAAAGAAGATTATCTGGAGTTTTATCGCTATCTGTATCCATTCCAAGAAGAACCGCTATTATGGGTACATTTGAATACAGATTATCCCTTCTTACTTAATGGTATTCTCTATTTTCCTAAACTCAAACCTGATGTCGATGTGACCAAAGGTCAAATTAAACTGTTCTGTAATCAAGTTTTTGTGAGTGACCACTGTGAGGAGATTATACCCGATTTCTTGATGCCACTGCGCGGAGTCATCGATAGTCCCGATATTCCCCTTAATGTATCACGAAGTGCCTTAACCAGCGATCGCACTGTCCGACGGATTGCTGATTTTATCTCGAAAAAAATCGCCGATCGTCTAAAATCAGTTTATACAGAAAACGCTCAAGAATACATCCGTTGTTGGGAAGATGTCGGAACCTTTGTTAAATACGGTTCCATCCGAGACGAGAAATTCAAAAAACAAGTCGAAGATATCCTGATTTATCGTACCACCTATAAACCTGAGGACACCCCAAAAGTCGAAGTACAAGCAGAGGGTGACGCATGGCAAGATGTATCTAGTACAAGTGATCCACTAACATCCGTCGAAAAAGAAGGATACACAACACTAAAAGCATATCTCGATCGCAATAAAGAACGTCATGAAAATCGAGTTTTTTATTGCACCGACTCCGCAACCCAAGCAACCTATGTACAACTGTACAAAAATCAGGGTTTAGAAGTTCTATTCTTTGACTCATTCATTGACACTAACTATTTTATTCCCTTCCTAGAAAGAGAATATACTAACGTCAAATTTACACGGGTTGACTCAGAATTAGATCCTACCCTATTAGAGAAAGATCAAGCGAGTGAGATCGTTGATCCAGCAACCAATAAAACCCGTAGTGAAGTGATCAAAGAACTCTTTGAGAAAGCCTTAAATAATCCTCGCATCAATGTGCGTGTCGAGTCAATTAAATCTGATGATCCCAAAGGAACGCCCCCCGCTATGGTATTATTACCCGAAGCGATGCGACGACTCCAAGAAATGACCGCATTGATGCAACAACAAATGATGTCATTTCCTGAAGATCATGTTTTAATGGTGAATTCATCCCATCCCTTGATTCAAAATATCCTTACTCTCAGTCAGGGTAGCATTATTTCAGGAAGTGGTGAATCACCCAGTGCCGAATTAGCTAAAAACCTGTGTCAACACGTCTATGATCTTGCTTTAATTGCCCAAAAAGGCTTTAATGCAGAGACAATGACCTCTTTTATTGAGCGTTCTAATTCAGTGTTGACGAAATTAACCGAAAAGATTTAGATATCGTAGGGGTTTGGTTTCCAAACCCTAGAATAATTTTACAAAAGGTTAAATTCTGTTTCTCGGATTTGTTGATGTGTTTGACGATCGGCTTCTAAATCTGCTTCACTATAAAGTAAATAGATTCCCTTATTTTTTAAAAACGCATCAACTTCTAAACGAGTTTTCATCCCTAATAACTCTCGTACTTTACCGACGCTAATAGAACCATCTCGATAAGCTTCAATAACGATCATCTCAGTTAATCGACGTTCTAAACTTCCCCACTTCGCTTCTAGGGTAAATGCTAAATCATCTGGTAATGCAATCTGAATTTGCATAGCTTCTTTCTCTAATCAATATAGTATTATTTTACTCAATGCTGCTTTTATAGAATAACAGTTACAATCTTTAACACCAATTCTGTCAAACTTGCGATAGAGTCATAAAAGCCGTTCCGTCAATTGATTTCATCGATGACTACCTCTCCAGAGTCAAATCCTCTTACCACAGAAATCGGAAATAAACAAGCCCCTCATTTAGATTATCGCGTACTCGATCGCACAAAGTTAACCCCAATGCACCAGCATTATGTCGAGGTGAAAGAAAAGTACCCAGGTGCCTTATTGTTATATCGGGTTGGTGATTTTTTTGAATGCTTTTTTCAAGATGCAGTAACAATATCCAGAGAATTAGAATTAGTTCTGACTAGCAAAGAAGGGGGAAAAGACATCGGAAGAGTTGCGATGACAGGAGTTCCTCATCATGCGCTAGAACGTTATAGTAGATTATTAGTCGAGAAAGGTTACGCGGTGACGATATGTGATCAAGTCGAAGATTCTGCTGTTGCAAAAGAAGAAAAACGCATGGTAGAACGACAAATCACAAAACTCCTCACCCCCGGTACTTTGACGGATGACGGGATGTTACAAGCAAGACGGAATAATTTTCTTGCTGCGGTTGTTATTGCGGGGGAACATTGGGGGTTATCGTATGCAGACATCTCGACAGGGGAATTTTTTACGACGCAAGCAAGTGATTTATCCTCGCTTTCGGTCGAATTATTGCGATTACAGCCCTCAGAAATCCTAATTCCAACAAATGCACCCGATCTTAAAAGTTTACTGCGTCCTGGGGAAAAATCCGAACATTTACCAACCTGTTTACCTGATTCGTTTTGTTATTCACTGCGATCGCAAACTCCGTTTCTGATTTCTGAAGCTAAACCCCGTTTACTGATTACTTTTAAAATTAAATCCTTAGAAGGGTTGGGATGCGAACATCTTCCTTTAGCTATTCGCGCTGCTGGGGGTTTACTTGAATATATTGAAGATACCCAAAAAGCCAATAAAATCCCATTACAACCATTGCGTACTTATAGTCTAGCGGATTATTTAATTCTGGATCATCAAACCAGACGCAACCTCGAAATTACGCAAACTGTAAGAGATGGCAGCTTTTATGGTTCATTACTTTGGGCATTAGATCGCACCTGTACCGCAATGGGAGGAAGGGCATTACGTCGCTGGTTTATGCAACCTTTACTCGATCCGAAAGGCATTAAAGCAAGACAAGATACAATACAAGAATTATCGGATCATCCCTCATTACGCCAAGATTTACGGCAATTATTACGCAGTATATACGATATTGAACGAATTACGGGGCGGGTTGGCTCAGGAACCGCAAATGCTAGAGATTTATTATCGTTATCTGAGTCTTTAGTTAAATTAGCCGATTTATCGACCTTAGCAAATCAAGGAAACTCACCTTATCTCAAAGCTTTACAAAAAATTCCCCCAGACTTAGAACCATTAGGCAAAAAAGTTTTATCCTTTTTAGTCGAATCTCTCCCGCTTCAGATTAAAGAGGGTGGTATCATTCGAGATGGGGTTGATCCTCAACTCGATGAAATGCGCGAACAATATCAAGAGGATATCCAGTGGTTAGCGAACTTTGAAGCGACAGAAAAGAAACGCACTGGCATTTCTAATCTTAAAGTCGATTCTAATAAATCCTTTGGTTACTATATCAGTTTACCCCGTTCTAAAGCCGAACTTGCCCCCGAAAATTATATCCGCAAGCAAACACTTCTCAATGAAGAACGTTACATCACTCCAGAATTAAAAGAACGAGAAACCCGCATTCTAACCGCGAAAGATGATCTAAATCGCTTAGAGTACGAAATATTTACCGATTTACGCTCAGAAGTCGCCGAAAAAGCCCAGGAAATCCGTAATATTGCCAAAGCAGTCGCCGCGATCGATGTTTTATCGGGTTTAGCAGAAATTGCAGTCTATCAAGGATATTGTCGCCCAGAATTTGTCGAAGGAAGAGTAATCGATGTCAAAAATGGTAGACATCCCGTCGTGGAACAATCTTTAGGTGCGGGGTTTTTTGTCCCCAATTCAACGACACTCGGCAATAGTCTAGAGCAAAATTATCCTGATCTTGTTATTCTAACAGGGCCAAATGCCAGTGGGAAAAGTTGTTATCTTAGACAGGTGGGTTTAATTCAACTGATGGCACAAACAGGAAGTTATGTCCCTGCGACTGCTGCCAAATTATCGATATGCGATCGTATTTTTACACGAGTTGGTGCAGTAGATGATCTCGCTACTGGACAATCGACTTTTATGGTAGAAATGAATGAAACAGCAAATATCCTCAATCATGCCACGGCTAGATCATTAGTATTACTTGATGAGATTGGACGCGGAACAGCTACCTTTGATGGGCTATCGATTGCTTGGGCAGTTGCAGAGTATTTAGCGACCGAAATTCAGTCTAGAACGATTTTTGCGACTCATTATCACGAATTAAACGAACTCGCTTCAATTCTCACAAATGTAGCTAACTATCAAGTGACTGTACAGGAGACACCCACTCAGATTATATTTTTGCATCAAGTACGCCCAGGGGGTGCAGATAAATCCTATGGTATAGAAGCAGGAAGGTTAGCGGGTTTACCTGCATCTGTTATTACAAGAGCTAAACAGGTGATGGGTCAAATCGAAAAACATAGTAAGATTGCGTTAGGGTTGCGAGAAGGTATTCAAAAAATGAAACCCAGTCAGCAACAGTTAGATATTTTTGGGGACTAACGTTAATATAGTCAGGGATTAAAATCCCTGTCTAATAGCTAAAGTCGGTTTTAACCGACTAAATTTAACAAGTTATAGTACATTTTAATGGACTTGAGCTATCAGACAGTGAATTCATTCACTGGCATACTCATCAATATACCAATTAATTAAAAAATAAACACTAACTTTAACTTCCATTCTTTCCCCTCACCGCGAATGATTTCAATCTTGCGAATAAACTCCCGAAAATAAAACCGTCTTTCAGTTTCTGATAGATCTAACCAAAATTGGCGTAACGATACTGCTTTGACGATCGCTTTTAGATCATCGGGTGGCAATTGATCTAATTTTTCTTGAAGTTGCGCGATTTCTGTTCTAATTTTATAACTGCGTAGACTAGCCGTTTCTTCGTCTAAAATCCCTTGTTCGGTTAAAATCGGCAGTTGTTGAAGAATATTATTTTTTTGTTCAATATCTTGACAAATTTTCAATTTAATGGTGAAAAGATTAGGCAAGTTTAACGGGGCGACGGTTTTCGGGAAATCTTCACAGATACGGTTAATCGTTTCTTCTAAAACTGCTTGATAGGAAATCGCTTGACATTTTGGCTGCAAGGCACAATTCATCGGACGCAGATATAGATATTCTGTATTCTTTCCTCTAGTTGTGACACGGGTAATTGTCATTGCAGACTGACAGCGTTGACAAGTAACTAACCCCCCTAAAGAACGAGGTGCGCTAGATGTTTTCGGTGGTAACTTACTATTACTGCGGAGTAAGCGATCGATTTGTGCGGCTTCTTCCCTTGATAATATAGGAGCATGAGTATCAGGGATAATCTGCTGATCAAAGTAGGCTAAGTCTCCGCGATAGACAGGGTTAGTTAACCAGTTTTTTCCCGTTGAGACAGAAATTTTTTTCCCGTATCGCTTTTCTAAGTATCGTACTGCACCCCGCAAAGAACCGAATAATAAAAATCGTTCAAAAAAATCTTTGACAACTGGGGCGGTACTTCGATCTAAAATATAACGCTCTTTTCCTCGACGATATCCGTAGGGTGCTTTTCCTGGAGGGGGTAATGCCTTCAGTCGATTTCTAGCGTGTCCAGAACGTAAACGTTTGCTATGCTGGTGTTGTTGAATGTCTTGTAATAGTTGTGCTAGATTGCTGTTAAGTTGGTCATCCGTGACGATAATTTTAATTCCTAATGCTTCAAGTTGATTAAAACGATCGCAAATTTCGGTTAAACTATCTCCTAATTCTTCTAAGTGTCGAATATATAACGAGTTAGGTGGATTGATTGTACAGTCGGCTATCAGTTGTTTAAGTGCGGTATGATCGCCTAAATCTTGGTACACTTGCTCTACTTCGATTCCCCAAAACTCTACATCTGGTGGTGATTCGAGTAAAGGATTAATGTAACAATAAGCAATAACTTTCATTTTTGACTAATTTCGATGATATTGCCATCAGGATCGTGTACAAATAAAGCAGGTCGTCCAGATGCGCTCATTTGGATATGATAATGGTGTTGTTGAAGTTCTGTAATTGCTTCTGCTAGATTAACAACTGATAGGGCTAGATGTGGGTTACGTCCCCATTTTTCTATATTGTATTTTTGAGTGCTGAAACTCGCATCAACCATCAGATGAAGTTGATAGTCACCAATTTGATACCATGCACCAAGATATTTAAGATTACGAGCGACTTTAGTCAAACCTAACACTTTTCCATAAAAATACTCTGCTTTTTCAAGATCAGAGACTAAAATCGCGGTATGAAGACATTGGGTGATTTGCATTGCTCGCTAATAAAAAAAATTATTACATCACGTACTATAATACAAGTGTCAGAGAGAGTCAGCCGACATTCAGCATCTTAAAACCTATATGCTGCTTAACTACGATTCCCTTGATTATCTCCCTAGTGCCAAAGATTTGCCAGACTCGGACGATACCCCAAAAGATAATGAACTACATGATTTAATTCCTCATTTACTTAAAGACATTCTCGCTCTTATTTGGTCAGAAAGAATGGATTGGTTTTTTGGGGTAGACATGGGAATTTATTATGATCCCTATGAACCTGCTATTATCCCCGATGGTTTTTTAAGTATTGGGGTTCCTCGGATTATCGACTCGGATTTACGCTTGTCCTACGTGCTTTGGGAAGAACAAAAACTACCTATATTAGCCTTAGAAGTCGTTTCTCACAAACGAAGAAAAAAATATACCGAAAAGAAAAATTTTTATCAAGAAATGGGGATTTTATATTATGTTATTTATAATCCCTTACGCAAACGAAAACCACGTTTAGAAGTGTATGAATTACAGGATGGAGAATATAAATTACTTCAAGGAGAACCGATTTGGTTAAGCGAAATTGGTTTAGGAATCGGTAGAGAGTTTGGCTCTTACATGGGAGTTCCTAGAGAATGGTTATATTGGTATGATGAGTCTGGAAAACGTTATTTATCACCAGAAGAAAGAATTATTCAAGAACGACAAGAAGGGAAACAAGAAGGGAAACAAGAAGGGAAACAAGAAGGGAAACAAGAGTTAATTTTAGGGTTGCTCAAGCAAAAATTTGGACAAATTCCCTTAAATATTGAACTAAAAATTAAACAATTATCTTCTAATCAGTTGGATAATTTAGCTCTTGCTTTGTTAGAATTCTCTCAATGGGAAGATTTAAGACTATGGTTAGAACATCAATCTTGATCTTAGTCTTTATTTGATATACTGCTAAACTTGTTCAATTGAATTTAACTTTAAGTCTGAAATTACTTATTGTTTGTAAGGATATTGTTGCCAAACCTAATTAGTGAAAGGATTTGGAGACCAAATCCCTACACTGATATCTTTACTAAACAGTTGCCATCATCGAGGCTTCTTTGTCGGCCATGACTTTCATTAAATCTAACATCCGATTAGAGTAACCCCATTCGTTGTCATACCAAGCAACAATTTTAAAGAAATTAGAATTTAATTCAATTCCTGCTTTAGCATCAAAAATACTCGAATGAGCATCCGTAAGAAAATCTGTCGAAACCACTTCTTCATCGGTATAAGCTAAAACATTTTTCAGTTCACCTTCTGATGCGGCTTTCATCACTTCACAGATTTCAGCGTAACTGGTGGCTTTTTCGGTTTTGAAAGTGAGGTCTACTACAGAAACATTAGGAGTCGGCACACGGAACGCCATACCTGTTAGCTTTCCTTTGAGTGAAGGGATAACTAAAGTTACGGCTTTTGCTGCACCAGTGGACGAAGGGATAATGTTTTGTGCTGCACCACGTCCTCCACGCCAATCTTTCTTACTGGGGCCGTCTACAGTAGGTTGAGTAGCTGTCATCGAGTGAACAGTCGTCATCAACCCTTCAGTTAAACCAAAGTTATCATTAATGACTTTCGCAACAGGGGCTAAACAGTTCGTCGTACAGCTTGCATTAGAAACAATTACATCACGAGCGGGGTCAAATTTATGAGCATTGACACCAACAACATAGGTTTTAATGCGTTCTGGGTCTTTAGTTGGTGCAGAAATGACGACTCTTTTGGCTCCTGCGGTGATATGTTTTGAGGCCCCTTCATAGTCCGTAAAAAATCCCGTAGACTCAACAACAAAATCAACACCCGATTTACCCCAGGGCAATTCTTCGGGATTACGCATCGAATAGCAGGGTATAAATTTTCCATCGACGACAATACCATCTTCTTTTGCTTCTACAGTTCCCGCAAAGCGTCCATGAGTCGAATCATACTTGAGAAGATAGGCAAGATTATCTGGGGGAACAAGGTCATTGATGCCAAGAAATTCAAAGTCTGGGTTATGGATACCCGCTCGAAAAACTAATCTTCCAATTCGACCAAATCCATTGACAGCAACCTTAACTTTTGCCATGAACGATACTCCTGAGCTAATGACTTAAAATGATTTCATTCAAACCTAAATTGTGATTGTAGTTTGAAAATTACTTCTATGCTATGAGGTTTTCACTTCAAAAGGAAGGATTCAAGAAAAATTTTTGATTTGTTTTAAGTAATTGTAAAGAAACTTTGTTGATTAAAAGTTAATTTCTCTAAATTATTTTAATTTCCTCCAAACCAAATCTAATTTTTAGATTATTTTAAGAATCTTATTCGATTCTTCAACTATAATTATGTGTTAAACATTTTTTGAGTAGTTTGTAACAAAAAACACATAATAATTTTAAATTGTAGTTAATAATTCAGCAAAATTAGATTAAAGTAGTCTGCGCTTTACCTAAACTCAAAACTTTTCAGTCAAATCTTAAAAAATATCAAACTATAATTGCATTTTGTCTTTTGAACCGCTAGACTTTTTGTAATATTGAGCAATTAACTCTAATGATTGCAATAAACATTCTTTAATCATTAGATAAACTCAATTATTAATAAAAAACTAAATTGATGAAAGCATAACTTTTATTGAAAAGCTTTCTGAGATTAGAGATAGCCATGACTAACAACGCCTTGATTGCTGTAGTTAAAAGCAAGTATTGATTTGTTTTCTTGCTAATTCATCAAAGCTCATCTTATAAACGTGAAAATTGGAGTTACTTTCAATGGTAGCAGCCTTAGAAAAGTCAATTGCAGAACAAAATCCACTATCTCCAGAAGAAGTTCAAAAAATTCATGCTTACTGGCGAGCTTGTCATTATCTTGCTGTTGGCATGATTTATCTACGCGATAATCCTCTATTAAAAGAACCTCTTAAAGCTGAACACGTTAAATACCGTTTACTAGGACACTGGGGAGCTAGTCCTGCTCTCAGTTTTACTTATATTCATCTGAATCGTCTCATCAAAAAATATCATCAAAACATGATTTTTATGGCGGGGCCAGGTCATGGCGCACCTGGTGTTCTGGGGCCTGTCTATTTAGAAGGAACCTACTCAGAGATTTATCCCGATAAAAGCGAAGATGAAGAGGGGATGCAGAAATTCTTCAAGCAATTCTCTTTCCCCGGTCATATCGGTAGTCATTGTACACCTGAAACCCCTGGCTCAATTCATGAAGGTGGAGAACTAGGATATAGTGTTTCTCATGCTTATGGTGCCGCTTACGATAACCCTGATTTAATTGTGGCGGTGGTTGCAGGAGATGGAGAAGCAGAAACAGGCCCCCTTGCTACTTCTTGGCACTCTAACAAGTTTTTGAATCCGATTCGTGATGGTGCAGTTCTCCCGATTTTGAACCTCAACGGTTATAAAATTGCTAACCCAACCATTCTGGCTCGTATCTCGACTGAAGAATTAGAAAGCCTATTTATTGGCTATGGTTACACACCGTATATCGTAGAGTGCAAAGAAGACGACGATTATCTAGAGTGTCATCAAAGAATGGCTGCGACGATGGAACATTGCGTTACCCAGATTCGGGCTATTCAACAGGAAGCGCGTTCGACAGAAGTCGCCAAACGTCCTCGCTGGCCGATGATTATTCTGCGTTCTCCGAAAGGATGGACAGGGCCTAAAGTCGTCGATGGGAAAAAAGTAGAGGGTTTCTGGCGCGCTCACCAAGTACCAATGGGAGAAATGCACAGCAAACCTGAGCATCTAAGACTCTTAGAAGAATGGATGAAGAGTTATAAACCCGAAGAACTTTTCGACGAAAATGGTACGCTGATTCCAGAACTTAAAGAACTTGCTCCTACAGGTTCAATGCGGATGAGTGCTAACCTAAACGCCAATGGTGGTTTACTCCGCAAGGCTCTTAAGCTGCCCAACTTCCGTAATTTTGGTGTAGATGTCCAAAAACCAGGCACCGTAGAAGTCGAAAACACTCGCCCACTCGGTATGTTTATGCGGGACATCATGAAATGTAACCCCCATAACTTCCGTTTATTCGGGCCTGATGAAACCGCTTCTAATAAATTAGATAATGTTTACGAAGTTTCTAAGAAAACGTGGTTAGCCGATATACTTCCCGAAGATGAAGGGGGTAGCTTACTCTGTGCTGATGGTCGAGTGATGGAAATGTTGAGCGAACATACCCTGATGGGATGGTTAGAAGGCTATCTTCTTACTGGACGACATGGCTTCTTCCATACTTATGAAGCATTTGCTCACGTCATTGACTCCATGTTCAACCAACACGCTAAATGGCTTGATATTTGTACTAAAGAGGTTACTTGGCGTGCGCCCGTTTCTTCGATGAATATCATGCTCTCTTCTGTGGTTTGGCGGCAAGACCACAACGGATTTAGCCATCAAGACCCCGGTTTTATCGACCTTGTGACGAATAAGAGTGCTGAAGTCGTTCGTATCTATCTTCCCCCTGATGTCAATACTTTACTCTGTGTTGCTGATGGTGCTTTCCGCAGTACCAACAAAGTCAACGTCATCGTGGTTGATAAACAGAAACATATGCAATTCCTCAGCATGGATGAAGCGATTAAACACTGTGCGAAAGGGATTGGAATTTGGGACTGGGCAAGTAACGACGATTGCGGAACTGACCCCGATGAACCCGATGTCGTCATGGCCTGCTGTGGTGATATTCCGACCATGGAATCTTTAGCGGCAACTGCAATTTTACGTCAAGAGTTCCCAGAACTGAAAATCCGTTTTATCAATGTGGTTGACTTATTTACGCTAACCCCTGATAGTGAACATCCTCACGGTTTATCCCATAGAGATTTCGATACTTTGTTTACTCCAGATAAACCCGTTATCTTCAACTTTCATGGTTATCCCTGGTTAATCCACAAGCTAACCTATCGCCGTACCAATCAGCATCGGATTCGGGTTCGCGGTTACAAAGAAGAAGGTAATATCAACACACCTTTAGAATTAGCCATTCGTAACCAAGTTGACCGTTTTCACCTTGTGATTGATGTAATTGACCGTGTACCTAAACTCGGTTCAGCCGCAGCACACGCTAAAGAACGGATGAAAAACGCGATTATCGATAACCTTGACTACGCCTTTACTCATGGTATCGATAAAGAGGAAATCACTCATTGGAAATGGCCTTACTAAGTTGATACTTAAATAAAGTTAGAAGTAGGAGTGGATAAAAATCTACTCCTATGCTTTTCTGAAATTGCTCGTATTTTTTTCAATGTATGATTGATGATATTCGTAATAAAATTTTACAAAATCAATTTGAATTTTCTCAACACGCCCTTAACCAAAGTATTCTACGACATATTAGCGTAACAGAAATTCGTGAAGCAATAGCATCTGGAGAAATAATAGAAGAGTATCCTAACGATAAATATGGTGCTAGTTGTCTAATTTTAGGTTTTACAATAAAAGGTAGACCAATTCATCTTCAGTGTAGTTACCCCTCTCGACCATTGATTAAAATTATTACAGTATATGAACCTGACCTAAATTTGTGGGTTAATTTTAAAAACAGAAAAAGGAGTAATAACAATGGCAAGTAATTTACCTCAAGAATCCTTTGTAGAACAGAGCGTTACTTATACTCTTGAAGTAGAAGGAAAATTTTACATTATTGAAAATGTTCCTGCTAGAGTCAATATTGAAACAGGTGAGCGTTTTTTCTCTCCCGAAACTGTTGAAAAATTACAGCAAATTATCTGGGAAGAAAAACAACCGACGAGAATAATTGAAACGCCTGTTTATAAGTTTAGTTAATTAAATATAAAATTTTATGTAAATTTTGTGTAAACTGATAAAAAAGCATTTAAGTAAGATTACTTAAATAACACTTCAGTAATATCTACGATGTAAATAATATTTCAAATTAAGTAGATTAAGCTAAGTATACTTTTTTTAAGAACTTATGCTACGAAAGTTATTTGCTTTAGTATTAGCGTTAGTAATTGCTGTAGTAGGAACTGTAAAGCCTGCCTATGCAGTCTCTGATTCTAGTAGCCTTCTCAATTCTTATAATACAGATTTCTTGGCAGCTATAACCAATGAAGTTGTAAAGGATGAAATTGTAAAAGTTGCTGTTGATGCTGCGGTTAATGGTACTGTAACTATTGCCGTAACATTAGCAGTATGTTATGGTGCCGATGCCTTAGCAACCTCAGTTTTTCCACCTGCTGCAGCTTTAGCTCCTTTTTGCCCAGTTCTAGCTGGAGGTACAGGAGCGGTAGTTGGTACAGGAACGGCGGTTGGTGAAGGAATGGCAGTTGGTACTGCAGGAGCGGCGACGGCGATAGGTGCTGTCAAAACTTTAGCTAAATAAATCCTAAATAGTTTTGGTGATTTTTGAGCTTGGAAACCAAGCCCCTACATATGAAACCACGTTATTGTAGGGGTTTGATCTCCAAACCCTCTATTTTTAAGATCAATAATTTCTGACAATCACTACAATTTTAATTCAAATAATTCCTTACAATCTCGACAATGCGTTCAGATGCTTTACCATCCCCAAACGGATTAATCGCATTCGCCATTTTTTCGTAAGCCATAGGATCGCTCAACAATTCCCCTGCTTCAAGTAAAATCTGATTAGGATTAGTACCAATCAATTTAGCGGTTCCTGCTTCAACTGCTTCGGGGCGTTCGGTTGTCTCTCTAAGAACTAAAACAGGTTTGCCTAAACTGGGGGCTTCTTCTTGAATCCCACCCGAATCGGTTAATAATAAATAACAACGTTGGATCGCACCGACTAACTCAGCATAATCTAGCGGTTCTGTCAAGAAAACTCTTGGATGTTTGCCGAGTGCCGCTTGAATGGGTTCTCTAACCGTTGGATTGCGGTGTAGGGGGAGTAATAACGCCGTATCCTGAAACTGGTCTAATACAAGCTGAAAACCTTTAATAATATCCTGTAACGGTTCGCCCCAATTTTCTCGACGATGAACAGTGGCTAATAGAACTCGGTATTGTGTCCAATCTAAATTAGGAATCTGACAAACGGGTTGACGTTGGGCCACTTTAAGAAGTGCATCAATCACCGTATTTCCTGTGTGATGAATTTCCCCAGTTACCCCCGAATGATTCAGATTTTTAACCGCTAATTGTGTGGGTGCAAAATGAAGTTGCGTCAGTTGTGAAATTAATCTTCGGTTAGCTTCTTCGGGATAAGGATTATAGATATCATTGGTTCTTAAACCCGCTTCGACATGACCTAGTGGAATCTTTTGATAAAATGCTGCTAAAGCTGCTGCAAAAGCCGTTGTAGTATCCCCTTGAACAATAACAAATTGGGGCTGTATTTTCTGGAAAATATTTTCTAAACCCTGCAAACTACGATAAGTAATATCGGTTAAAGTTTGTTGAGGCTGCATAATGTTTAAATCTTCATCCGCTTGTAAGTCGAAAAGATTCATCACTTGTTCGACCATTTCCCGATGTTGTCCTGTTAAAATTACATGGGTTTTAAAATCAGAACAACTGCGAAAAGCCTGAATAACTGGAGCGAGTTTAATAGCTTCAGGGCGCGTACCTAGCGTAATACAAATAGAATAAATAGACATTAGTAGTGAATAGTTAATATTAATTGTTTAAAGATTTTTCGGTTTGATTTGGCTCAATGATTTTTGGTTGAATGTTTAACTGCTTAGGTTGTAGAGGCTGGAAATCATCAATTTCTAAATGATTTGTTGTAGATTGAGCTATATTTTGTTGTGTGACTTCTAAAGCTTTAGCAATTCTAATTTGTTCTTCGAGATGGTCAGCAGAAGATACTAAATTACCTAAACCATTGATCAGATTACGAATATTATCACGAAGTTGGGGATCGCCGAGTAATTCATCAAGATCTGAAGTTAGTTTTTGAGTATTGGCAAAGGTGACACGGGCAGAATCTAAGGTTTGCTGAAGAGTGATAATCATGTTCGGATCGTTAAAACTTTTTGATAAATCTCTTAAATTAGCCGATGCTGCTGCTGCATTTTCGGTTAAAGTTTGTAGATTTTGTACCAACGCTTGAGTATCCGTTTGGTCTAAATTTTGGTTCACTGTACCGACTGTTTTGTTTAAAGCGATCGCTAAATTATTCAATTCCGAACTAGCCGTATAAATTTGATCAACGGTTTGGACTAACCTAGAACGATTTGTCCCGATTAATGAATTAAGATTACTAACCAGTTGAGTCGCTTCATCAACCGTTTGACCAATTCTAGAACGGTTTTCAGTGATTAAACCATTGCTATTATTAATTAAACGAGACGTATCGGTAGCGGTTTGGGTTGCCGCTTTAGACACCGTTGAGATCTCTTTTTGAGTCGATTTTAGGACAATAGAAGCATCATCAGTCAATCTTGCTAGTTTAGCCGCCGCTAGTGAAGCATTTCGGGTTGCACCATTGAGATTATTAACGAACTTTGGATCGCTATAAGTTTCCGCTAATTCAATCATGCTGGCAAAAATATCTAAGGCATTTTCACCCTTTAAACGATCCCCATTACAAATAATCAATGTTGAGTCACAATCAGCACTCAGGGGATCAATATTAGCTGATTCGGGTGGCAATTCGGCAAGCGGTAACAAATCCACCGAAGTATCACCAATTAACCCATAACGGTTGGTTTGAACGGTTACTTGTTTAGGAATTGGCAGATTAACTGAGGCAATTTCAATCGTTGCTTCTACCGTGTTACTACTGGGTTTCAAGCCAACAATTTTACCGACTGTGACACCCCTAAAGCGTACTGGCGCACCGACTTGCATTCCGTCCACTGTGGGAAAATTGGTGAGGAACTGATAGGATTGGTCTCCGATGCCTCCCCCTCGTAACCAAATGGTTAACCCACCAAAAATAGCCAGTCCCAGTAAAGCAAATAAACCTATAGAACCTTCTCGAATGGCACGCGACTGCTGCATATCATGGCCTCACCGAGTGAATAACAATATAGTTTAATCGATTATGTAAATTGAATCGGCCCATCAATGCTACCACTAAAAAACTGTCGTACTAAAGCATTATCTGTTGTGTCGATCTCTTCTACACTCCCTTGCCATTGCACTCGACCTTGATACAGCATGACAATTCGATCCGCCGTCCGCCGTATGGTACTCTCTTGATGGGACACCATGACATAAGTACCACAACCTTTTTGAGTTTGTTTAAGTTTTCGTACTAAATCTTCTAGTACAGTTGAAGCGATCGGATCAAGTCCCGCCGTCGGTTCATCATACAACACTAACTCAGGACGTTCTTTAAGATTATCAGGATTTGAAATCAAAGCACGAGCAAAACTGACGCGCTTTTTCATCCCTCCAGAAAGTTCAGCAGGATAGCGATCGCCAACATTTTCTAATCCAATCATCTGTAAAGTTTCTTCGACAATGGCTCGAATGCGATGACGAGGTAGATTAGTATGTTCATACAGAAAAAAGCCAACATTTTCTTCAACGGTTAGAGAATCAAATAACGCAGACTGTTGGAAAACAAGAGCCATTCGCATCAAATCTTGTCCGTCTTCGATTGATCCCGTCCTCAGTTGACCTTTGATATAAATTTCTCCTAGATCAGGTGCCGTTAAACCTGCGATTAAGCGTAAAATGGTCGATTTCCCAGTTCCAGAAGGGCCAATCATCACCAACGCATCACCCCGATAGATGGTTAAATCAAGATTATCTAAAATAACATTACTGCCATAGCGTTTAGAAACGTTCTTAAACTCGACTAAAGGCTCTTTTTCCGTACACGGAGGAGGAGAAAGATCAGGTTGAGCAATAGGAACCGAGGTAACATTTTCTCGTGGTTCTCTGATTATCATAACCGTCTATAATCTCCTGAAAAGCTAGTTATTTTCTAGTGTAGTTCAGGATTTAGGGAGTTTCCAAACCAAAAACCCGATTAAACTCTTTTTGTACTTTGTAACCTGAATCGATCGACTCTAAGGGATCTTTGCGTAAGCGATGACGTAAACACAAAGTCATGACACGACGGATGTCATCTATTGTTACTTCTTTGCGTCCTTCTAAAGCGGTAATTGCTTTAGCTGCACGATTTGTTACAATATCACCACGAAGACCATCAACATCAAGTGCAGAACAAACCTCAGAGATTTTAACCCTCAAGTCATAATCGAGATTAACTTCATTTAGAAGTTGTTGTGCTTGAATCAGTGTTTGCTGTAGTTCATCTTGTTCTGTTTGATATTTATCGCAAAACTTTAAAGGATCTTGATCGAATTCTGAGCGTTGTTCAACGATTTTAACCCGTAAAGCAGGTTCTTTAACCGTATGAATTTCTGCGTGCATCCCAAAACGATCTAATAACTGGGGACGTAATTCACCTTCTTCGGGGTTTCCTGAACCAACTAAAACAAATCGCGCGGGGTGACGAATCGAAATGCCCTCACGTTCTACAGTATTCCAGCCACTAGCCGCCGAGTCAAGCAGTACATCCACTAAATGATCATCTAGCAGGTTAACTTCATCAACATACAGAATTCCTCGGTTTGCTTTAGCGAGTAGTCCTGGTTCAAACGCTTTAACGCCTTCTGAAAGAGCTTTTTCAATATCGATCGTACCACAAACCCGATCCTCGGTTGCTCCTAGTGGCAAATCAACCATGATCACTTTTTTGCTGGTGATTTCAAGGGGAATGCTTTCATCGACTTGTCTTCTCACCTCATCACTCATTAGATCTGGATCATCTGGATGAGAATTAAAGGGATCATTGGCTACGACTTCAATTTCAGGTAACAAATCGGCTAAAGCGCGAATTGTCGTCGATTTTCCAGTACCGCGATCGCCCATAATCATGACACCGCCAATTTTTGGATCGATTACATTCAAGAGTAACGCTAATTTCATTTCTTCTTGGCCAACGATCGCAGTGAAGGGAAAAACCACCCGACGTGTTTTCGGAGGAGCTTGGATAGCAGTCATAATTAAAGTAGATTACGGATCAAATTTTTCAAATTTTTAAACAGTATTTCTCATTCTCGCACAAACGGGTCTAAGCCTGTGGTGCTGTTTCTTCGGATAATTGCAATAATTTTTCTTTGTCTTTGCGGCGTTTTTTGGCGTACAGTTGAATAGAAGCTGCCATCGCAATCACCAGCGCAACAATGACCCAGGTGGTGAGATCTAACGGTAATTGATTTTTAAATACCGCTAACATCACGATAATCACGAGTAGAACGGTTGGTGCTTCATTTAAGGCTCTAAATTGCTGTCCAGACCATTTACACTCGTCTTTGGCTAATTGTTTCATAATACGAGAACAAAAGTGATGATAGCCAATGAGTAAGACTACAAAAGCAAGTTTAATATGTAGCCAACCTGATTTTAATATTTCGGGTTCAGTAGAGATTAAACCAATTGCCATCGCGACTGTTACTAACATCCCAGGTGTGGTAATGATGTTGTACAGACGTTTTTCCATGATTTGATATTGATTTTTTAAAATCGTGCGTGCGGGTTCAGGTTGTTCGTTTGCTTCCGCGTGATAGACGAATAAACGAACCAGATAAAACAATCCTGCAAACCAGACGACCACACCAATCAGGTGAAATGCTTTAAACCAGTAATAAGCCATATTGATATTTTAGTCACGTGTTCCCTTTTGTGAGTGTAAAGGGTTCTCAGTCAGGTTTTTCGCTTTATGCAATAAAAGTTTAAGAATTGTCATGTAGGGGTTTGGTCTCCAAACCCAAAACTAGAATAATTTACATCCTCTCCAGTGTTGAAATTCCGAGTAAAGATAAGCCAAGTTTTAAAGTTCTTGCTGTCAAATCACACAAAACTAAACGTGAGGTTTTAGTCGGTTCTTCTGATTTGAGTACGGGACATTTTTCATAAAACTGGTTAAATTTTTTACTCAGTTCAAATAAATATTCACAAAGTCGATTCGGATACAGATTTTTTTCGATATCTAAGATAATGTTAGATATTTGTAGAAGATGTTTAGCTAAATTAATTTCAGTTTCTTCACTTAAAATAATTTGTGCGTCTCCTAACGTAGTAAAATCAATACCACCCTCACGGCTAATGCTTTGGACTCTCGCATAGGCATATAGCATATAAGGGGCCGTATTGCCTTGAAGATTTAGCATTTTCTTGTAACTAAAAATATAGTTACTGATTCGATTTTGGCTAAGGTCTGCATATTTAACAGCACTCAATCCGACTGTTTTTGAAACTTGATTAATAAACTCTTCGGTTTCAGTTCTTGATTCTTCAGTTAAACGATTTTCTAAATCTTGTCTTGCTTCTTTAACCGCTTCATCTAATAAGTCTTTTAGTTTGACTGTTTCTCCAGAACGAGTTTTTAATTTTTTGCCATCTTCTCCTAAAACTAAACCAAAAGGAACGTGTACAACTTCTACCGTATCGGGTAAAAATCCTGCTTTTTTAGCAACTTGAAAAAATTGAGCAAAATGATTCGCTTGTCCAGCATCTGTCACATAAATTATTCTTTGGGCTTTGTCTTCTTTCACCCGATAACAAATGGCGGCTAAATCAGTCGTTGCATAGTTATAACCTCCATCTGATTTTTGTACAATTAGCGGTAAAGGTTGCCCTTCTTTATTGATAAATCCATCTAAAAATACACATTGTGCGCCATCATTTTCTTCTAGTAATCCCTGTTGTTCTAATTCTGTAACAACATTCGCTAAATAAGGATTATAAAATGATTCACCTCGTTCATTGATTTTAATATCGAGTAAATCATAAATTTTCTGAAATTCTCTTCTAGATTGTTCACATAAAAGTTGCCAAGCGTGGATACTCTCTGGCTCACTAGCTTGTAATTTTACAACCTCTTGTCTAGCCGTTTCTTTAAATGTTTCATCTTCATCAAAACGGATTTTAGCTTGTTTGTATAGTGTGACTAAATCACCTAAATCAATGACATCAGCAGTCGTTAAGACTTCGGGATAAACTTCTTTTAAATAAGCAATTAACATCCCAAACTGTGTACCCCAGTCGCCAACATGATTCAGTCTTAAAACATCATGACCTCGAAATTCTAAAACACTGGCAATACAATCACCAATAATTGTAGATCTTAAGTGTCCCACGTGCATTTCTTTAGCAATATTAGGACTCGAAAAATCAACAATAATTTTTTGTGGATCAGCCGCTTGTTCAACACCTAAACGAGAGTCTGTGTTAATTTCAGTGAGTAAGGATTCTAAATAACCAGGTTTTAAGGTTAAATTAATAAAACCAGGGCCAGCAATTTCGGGCGTTTTACAGATATTATTTAAGTCTAAATGATTAATTATTTTTTGTGCAACTGCTCTAGGGTTTTCGCCTAATTTTTTAGCTAAAGTTAGAGGAATATTCGACTGATAATCACCAAATTTAGGATTACTGGCTACAACGACTAATGGATCGATTTGGGAATATTCTTCACCCAAAGCCGCCCCTAATGCTTTTTGAAATTCTTGACGAATAACTTCAATAATTAACTGCATAATATTAATTAAATGTCTAAATTTAGAAAAACAAGAGGGTAGGTTTTAACCCACCCTTTTTCTTTTTACAGTGAACTTGTACAAATATCGAAATTTTGCTTAAGCCATGCGAGAATAATACTCAACAACTAACAGTTCATTAATTGTCAGTGCAACCCATTCTCGATCAATTACACTATTCACTTTACCGACAAGGGTGTTTTTATCAAATTCTAAATGACTCGGCAGGTTAGCTAAACCAGGATATTCCATATTCGCTTTAACTAAACTGCGGGAACGATCTTGATCTTTAACTCCTACAACATCACCAGGGCGACACTGATAACTAGCAATATCGACAACTCTACCATTAACGGTAACATGGCCATGATTGACTAACTGACGAGCGCCTGGAATTGTTCCAGCCATTCCCAAACGAAAAACAGTATTATCTAAGCGCATTTCTAGCATTTGCAACAAAGCTAAACCCGTAGAACCTGTAGCGCGACGGGCGCGACGAACATAACGAATTAATTGTTTTTCACTAACGCCATAGTTAAAGCGTAGTTTTTGTTTTTCTTCTAAACGAATTGCATATTCTGAACGTTTTCTGCGGTTTTGTCCGTGTTGTCCTGGGGGATAGGCGCGACGGGCATTCTTACGAGTCAATCCAGGCAAATCCCCTAGACGACGTACAACTCTTAGGCGAGGGCCTCTATAACGAGACATATAAGCGATTTTCTCCTGTTTAAAATTTATCCCAAAACTATAATTATATTTCTTTTCCCCCAACTTTAGGAAGTTAGGGACACGATCTATCATTATAACTTAGCACGGACTGTAAATTGATAATCGCCCCCTGGTTCTAGTTGATAATCATATCGTTCTAAAAAACGGCCGAGGGGTTCGACAATTAAAGCACGTCCTAATGTCGGTTGAACGGCGAGATATCCTCGACGAAAATGCCATTGAAACCGCCATTGATAGGAATCGGTTTTTACTTCTCCTTCGATTTTACCTTTTTGCCAAGATTGTTGAGTAATTCTGACATAGGCAATGGTTTCGGGTCGTTGTTTCCCACTCACGATCGCGTTCTTGTAATTAATTGCACCTAAACTTCTGTTTAACAAATTATCTGTTAATTGTAAAGTCTCGCCAATCGACTAAAGCGATCGCACATTTATAATCAAAAACTTGAGCTTGCTCAAAATCTAGGTCATTGGGGTCAAGTCCCAACAACCTTTTAATTTACAATTTATTTCCCCATACCTAACTGTTGGGCTTTTTGGTAAACTTTACCCTCAGTCAATAAAGATGGTGCAATAACTACCTCTATTTGCTGCATTTCCTTAATATTTTTTGCGCCCAAAGTTCCCATACTGGTTTTGAGTGCGCCGAGTAGGTTATGAGTTCCATCATCCAATTTAGCAGGCCCTGTTAGGATTTCTTTAATCGTTCCCGTTGTACCGACACTAATACGGGTTCCTCTGGGCAAAACAGGACTAGGGGTAGCCATTCCCCAATGATAGCCTCTTCCTGGGGCTTCAGCAGCACGAGCGATCGGAGAACCAATCATCACCGCATCGGCACCACAGGCGATACATTTACAGATATCTCCTCCTGTAATAATCCCACCATCCGCAATTACTGGAATATATTTACCCGTTTCTCGATAATAATCGTCTCTAGCGGCGGTACAGTCAGCTACGGCAGTCGCTTGGGGTACTCCAACTCCTAACACTCCACGAGACGTACAAGCAGCACCAGGCCCTATTCCGACTAAAACGGCTGCTGCTCCTGCTTTCATCAGGTTTAATGCGACTTCATAAGTTACACAATTTCCCAATGCAACAGGGATCGGCATTTCTTGGCACAATTGTACTAAATCAAGAGGAGTGATTGACTCAGGGGATAAATGCGCGGTAGAAACGACTGTCGCTTGTACAAATAAAATATCGGCTCCTGCTTCTGCGACTATTTTGCCAAATTTAGCCGCACCGACTGGGGTTAAACTAACCGCAGCAATTCCCCCTTGTTCTTTAACTTCAGAGATCCGTTTTTGAATGAGTTCGGGTTTGATGGGTACCGCGTAAAGTTCTTGCATTAACCCAACAAATTCGGTTTTACTGACCCCTGCAATGCGATCGAGAATCGGATTAGGATCATCATAACGGGTTTGAATCCCTTCTAGATTAATGACTCCCATTGCTCCTAATTCAGAAAGGAGTACCGCCATTTTTGTATCGACAACCCCATCCATCGCACTCGCAATAATGGGGATTTCTCTTGCAATACCACCAACTGTCCAACGAGTATCGGCTAAACTCGGATCGAGAGTCCGCCCTCCTGGGACTAAGGCAATTTCATCAATTCCATAGGCTCGACGAGCCGTTTTATTACGCCCTATTACTATATCCACGTCTTGTTACCGTTCCCAAAAAAGCTGTTTTTCGTTTGCTATCACTCTTAGGATTGCTTATTTAACATAGTCTAGCCCATTTTTTGTCTTGCTAGAGCGGAGCGAAATCTAAGATAAGATAGGATTTGGTAAAAAATGTAAAGATTGGCGATCGCATGGGAACTTGGACGACTAGCCACTGGGTGATGTTAGGACTGTTATTGTTATTCGCTTTGATACATAGTGGTTTAGCTGCTTTGCGGATGTGGGGAGAAGCGAAAATCGGTGCAAGGCTATATCGGGTTTTCTTTGCTTTATGTAGTCTTTCTCTGGCAGTTGTTTTAATTGTTTATTTCTTCAATCACCGCTACGATGGTTTAATCTTGTGGAAAGCACAAAATATGTATGGTGTCAAGTCTTTGGTGTGGATTCTTTCAGCAATTTCTTTTTTGTTTCTCTATCCCGCTACGTTTAATTTACTCGAAGTCGCCGCAGTCACTAAACCTCAAGTGCATCTGTATGAAAGTGGGATCATTCGTATTACTCGTCATCCGCAAATGGTTGGTCAAGTGATCTGGTGTATTGCTCATACGCTATGGCTTGGAACCAGTTTTACTTTGTTGACTTCTATTGGACTAATTGCTCATCATCTGTTTGCGGTGTGGCATGGCGATCGTCGTTTAGAAAAACGTTATGGTGATGCTTTTCTGAGGGTCAAAGAACGCACTTCAGTCATCCCCTTTCTAGCCATTCTAGATGGTCGTCAACAACTCAAGCTAGAAGAATTTTTACGCCCTGCTTATTTAGGAGTGGCTGGATTTGTTTTACTCTTTTGGTGGGGTCATCCCTGGTTAATGCAGATTACATCAAGGGTTCCTTTGTAGTAAATCTGCTCGGTAAATGTTTACGGCGATCTTTTTTCTGGCCTTTTTAAACAAAACTTATACCAATTTTCAATAATCGTAAGAAACACCAAATCTCTGTAAAGACGTGCCATGGCGCGTCTCTACCTTTCTATCTCTTGCATAACTTTTAAACAAAACTTAGGTTATTGATCTTGGGGTTTCATCACAACAAATCTTGTCAGAAGTCTATGATAGAAATGAATGACCTTTAATTTAGTGTTCCATGACTGACTCTCTTTTTTTGGAAACCCATTGGAATTCTGAAGAACTCGATCAAGCGATTCTTGATGTCGAAGCAATTCAAGAAGAACTCAACTATAAGCAAGCACAAGATTCTCTAAGAAATTTGGTCATTAATATCGATCTGTGTGAACAAGAAAAAATCGGTTTAGAATCAAATATTGCTCATTTAGTAACCATGTTAGAAAAAATGGAGCAATCTGTCGTTCAGATCGCGGCTTTTGGCATGGTGGGACGCGGTAAATCATCAGTGTTAAATGCCATTTTAGGTCAAGAAATTTTTATCACAGGGCCTTTACATGGTGTGACACGTTCAGTAGATGCGGCACAATGGAAACTAACCCAAGATGAACATTATCCCGCAGTCCAAAAACTAATTATTTCAGGTGTCGGCAATACACAAATACAATTGATCGATACACCAGGAATTGATGAGGTTGACGGGGAAACTAGAGAACTGTTAGCGAAAGAAATGGCGAAACAGGTGGATTTGATTTTATTTATTGTTGCTGGAGATATTACTAAAGTCGAATACGATGCGTTATCTCAGTTACGAGAAGCGGGTAAACCGATGATTCTAGCGTTTAATAAAATTGATCAATATCCCGAAGCCGATCGCATGGCAATTTATCATAAAATTCGAGATGAACGTCTTAAACAGTTACTTTCCCCCGATGAAATTGTCATGGTAGCTGCGTCTCCTCTCATTACAGAAGTCACGAAAGACAAAGACGGCAAAATTAAAAGTAAAAAGGTACGGGGTAAATCTCAAGTTGATGCTTTAAAACTCAAAATCCTTGAAATTCTGCATCGTGAGGGTAAATCATTAGTTGCACTCAATACAATGCTCTATGCTGATGAAGTGAATGAACAGATTGTACAGCGTAAGTTAGTGATCCGTGAAGAAGCAGCTAACCAATTGATCCAAAAAGCAGTGATTACAAAAGCAGTTGCGATCGCTCTTAACCCTGTTACCGTAATTGATCTCTTTAGTGGTGCAGTGATTGATGTGGCGATGATTTTAGCATTATCTCATCTGTATGGGATGCCAATGACGCAACAAGGTGCGATCGCATTGCTACAAAAAATCGGTTTTAGCATGGGTAGCATTAGCGCGTCGGAGTTTTTAGCCACTCTGGGTTTAAGTTCTCTCAAAGGGTTATTGAGTTTGTCGGCTATTCCTACTGCGGGGGTGTCGATGATTCCTTATGTTTCGGTGGCTATTACTCAAGCGGGTGTTGCAGGGGTGTCGTGTTACGCGATCGCCCAAGTCACTAAAACTTATCTCGCAAATGGGGCTTCCTGGGGGCCAGACGGGCCAAAAGCAGTCGTTAAGAGCATTTTAGATTCTTTGGACGAAGCATCGATCCTTAACCGCATTAAATGGGAACTCCAACAACGGCTTTAAAATTGATCGATAATCACCCATTTAGGTGAGGGTAGTCTGAGAAGTATGTTGTTATATTAAGAATGTAAACGAAATGATTAACTACTGAACTACATCGAGTGTAGAACAGCAAGAGGATTTCATCTAGCAAACAAAGATGCAATCAGTAAAAATTAGCATCTTGAGCATCAAAGGTGAAACTATGTTATTAACTAATCAAAATGGTTGGACAACCGAACAACTGATCAATATGAGTGAGAGTTTAGCAAATGCTTTCTATCCTGGATTGCTCAAATTGACGGTTAATCAACCGAATAAACCTAATAACGAAAATAATATCGTTAAATATGGGCAAAGTTTGAAGGATGGTTACGGATTTTTCTACTTCTAGTCGTTTAGACAAAATAAAGTTTTCTGCATCTACTGATTAAACCATAATCTCTCTAGCATTCTAGGGAGATTTGTTTTTTAAGCTAAAATCACCTAAAAGGATGAGGTTAGTCATTTGTAAAAAAAGATACAGTAAAAATGTAAACGAAATGATTAACTACTGGGCTACATCGAGCGTAGCAAAGCAAGAGGATTTCATTAGTGAGATAAAGATGCGTCTTTAAGCAACTGGCATCTTTAGCAACAGGAGTAAAAACGATGCTGTTTAATCCACGGAAAAACAGTCATAAACACGAATGGGCTTTAATTACAGGACTTCGCGTACTGTATCAAGATGTGGTTACCTATCTAGCCAGAAATTTCTTTGATGATTCAGAAATCCGTGTTTGGACATCTCTGGATACAGAAAAAAATCTGCAATGGCACGTCTATAACTATAGAACTAATCGGACTGGAATTTTTAATACTGAAGTGGAAGCGATCGAATGGCTCGAAGAATCTTATAAACAACTTCCAAATGCTAACAAAAAATTTTGGTTTCTCCCAGGAAGCAGTATTCTAAGAGTCTTGTAATTCCATTTTTATATAGATTGTAGGGGTTTGGTTGCCAAACCCTTACTTTGTATAACCAATATTTATTGATTTAGGAGAATACAACAGTATAGTACCTCACGGTTTCTGAAAAACGTTAAAGGATAAGCTGAACTAGCTTAATAAACATAAAAAAAGAACAAATGGCGACTTTACTGGTTAAAAATATTCATACCCTCGTGACGATGGATGCAAACCGTAGAGAAATCACACAGGGTGCTTTATACATTAGAGATCATCTCATCGAACAAGTCGGAACTACTGAAGAATTGCCACAAACTGCCGATGAAATTTTAGATCTACACAATCAATATATCGTTTTACCAGGATTGGTGAATACTCATCACCATTTTTATCAAACCCTGACTAGAGTCATTCCCGCAGCGCAAAACTGTACATTGTTTAATTGGTTAAAAACCTTATATCCCATTTGGGCAAATCTTACAGCAGATGCCGTCTATCTGAGTACAAAAATGGCACTCGCTGAATTAATCTTATCGGGTTGCACGACAGCCAGCGATCATCTGTATATCTATCCTAATAACTGTAGATTAGATGATCAAATCCAAGCCGCGCAAGAGATGGGAGTACGGTTTCATCCCTGTCGAGGCAGTATGAGTGTGGGAACAAGTTTAGGGGGTTTGCCACCTGATAGCGTAGTCGAAAAAGAAGCCGATATTTTAAAAGATAGCCAGAGATTAATTGAACAATATCATGATCGCGATCGTTATTCGATGTTACGTCTGGTACTAGCCCCCTGTTCACCTTTTTCGGTATCACCTGATTTAATGAAAGAATCAGCGATATTAGCCCGTAGTTATCCTAAAGTCGGATTACATAGTCATTTAGCCGAAAATCAATCTGATATTACCTATAGTCTAGAAAATTTTGGCATGACTCCCGAAGATTATGCTGAGTCTGTGGGATGGTTGGGTGAAGATGTCTGGCACGCTCACTGTGTACAATTAAGTGAGACAGCAATGCAAAAATTCGCCCAAACAGGTACAGGTGTCACCCATTGTCCCTGTAGTAATATGCGTTTAGCCAGTGGTATTGCACCCATTCGTCGGATGTTAGATCTCGGTATAAGCGTTAGTATTGGGGTGGATGGTTCGGCTTCAAATGATAGTGGAAACCTACTTCAAGAGGTTAGAATGGCGTTTCTACTAGCGCGGGTACGGGAATGTAAAGTAGATGCAATGACAGCGCGAGAAGCCCTGGAAATGGCGACTTTAGGAGGTGCTAGAGTGTTAGGGCGCGATGATATTGGTTCACTAGAGAAAGGAATGGCTGCTGATTTTATTGCGATTAATTTAGATCGTCCTCAGTTAGCAGGTGCTTTACATGATCCCGTCGCCGCTTTAGTGTTATGTCAGGTGGATCGAGTAGATTACAGTTTTATTCATGGCAAAAAAATCGTCGATCAAGGACAATTAACGACAGTTGAGCTAGAAACATTGGTCGAAAAGACAAATCATTTAGCCAGAAAAATAGTCGATGCCATTATCTAGATAGAAGTAATACAGTAGAATTATCAGCTTTAATGAGGGATCAAATGGATATCGGTGTTCCCAAAGAAATCAAAGATCAAGAATTTCGCGTTGGACTGACCCCCAGTAGCGTTAGAGTCTTAAAAGAATATGGTCATAACCTGTTTGTTGAAACGCAAGCAGGATCAGGATCAGGCTTTACTGATCAAGATTATCTCAACGCAGGGGCCAAAATTGTTAATCGTGCTAAGGAAGTCTGGGATCAAGAATTAGTGATCAAAGTGAAAGAGCCGTTAGCCGACGAATACACATTAATTCAAAAAGGTCAACTTCTTTTTACATATCTTCATTTAGCGGCAGATCGGGTTTTAACTGAGCAATTAATCCAATCTGGAGTGAGTGCGATCGCATATGAAACTGTCGCACTTCCAGATGGCAGACTACCTCTACTAACTCCGATGAGTATCATTGCAGGGCGTTTATCGGTACAATTTGGGGCGCGATATCTCGAAAAACAACAAGGTGGGCGCGGGGTACTTTTAGGAGGATTTCCTGGGGTGCGTCAGGGACAAGTAGTAATTTTAGGTGGGGGTGTCGTCGGAACCGAAGCGGCAAGAATGGCGATCGGGATGGGAGCGCACGTTAAAATTTTAGATGTGAATGTGGATCGATTGGCTTATCTAGAAACACTATTTGGTTCTCGTGTCGAACTTCTTTACAGTAATGCGGATCAAATTGAATCTGCTGTCGTCGATGCGGATCTTCTGATCGGTGCGGTGTTGGTTATGGGAAGACGCGCCCCCATTTTAGTCACTCGTGAGTTAGTCCAAAAAATGCACCCTGGTGCTGTGATTATTGATGTTGCGGTGGATCAAGGTGGATGTGTTGAAACCTTACACCCGACATCTCACAGCAACCCGACTTATATCGAAGAAGGAGTAGTACACTTTGGTGTCCCGAATATGCCTGGTGCAGTTCCTTGGACAGCAACCCAAGCTCTTAATAATAGTACGCTACCCTATGCGGTAAAATTAGCCAACGATGGGATCAAAGCGTTAGATCACGATCGTTCTTTAGCGGGCGGCTTAAATGTAATGAATTACCGTTTAGTCCATCCTGCTGTACAAGAAGTCTTTCCAGATTTAGTTTAAACTTAGGGGCTTGGTCTTCAAGCCCTTGCCACTCATATAATGTAAGTAAATAAAAAGGTGGGTTGAAAGCATACCCACCTGATGTTTAAGTTGAAGGTGTTGTTGTATCTACCTTTCTTTTAAACATCAATCGCCGTACTTTAAAACCGCCAAAAATCAATAATCCAAGAACGATAAAACCCGCTAGAATTGGGAGAATGATCGCTAAAACCGACAATGCGATCGATGAAATCAATTCCAGAGTAGCAAAAATCGGATTCGCTAGACCACCTGTAGCAGTCGTCGAACCGACACGAAAGATACTCGTTAGACTTTTGATTAGTCCAGCCGAGCCTCCACCTGCGATAATAGCCAGTGTCCATTGTACTAGAGGACTCATATCAGGAGGAACCGTAGACGCAGTAATAAACGCACCAACAGCCGCCGCTAGAGGAGTTGCGATCGTATCTAGAATATTATCGAGTACAGGAATATAGTAAGCCCCAACTTCGAGTAAACTAGCCACTGCAAAAACAATCAAAGATTCATTGCTACCCACCCAATCAAAATTAGTGGGTAAATCTAAAAATCCCGTTAAAGCGGCGATACTCATAATTAATAAAGGGACAAAAACGCGAAAGCCACTAGCCGTACTAAGGCTAATACCGAGTAATAAGCTAATAATTGTATTAATAATTGTAAAGTGATCAAGATCGATCCCAACAGTATCCATATCAATCCCTTATATTTTGTGAGTAATCACGCTTACAAGCATATTCTGACACTTTTAAACCAGGCTAGGTAAGATTTTTTATAATGATTTTTAATTTCTGTAGTCATTTTTTCTAAAATAATAAAAACTCCCTCCTTACCAGAGAGAGTTAGCCATCGTGTGAACGAATCCTTGCTTGCTTCGCATTTTTATCTTATTAATATTTGATGGGGATCTACTTCCTACGGATTGATTAAACTTTTAGCTTGCTTAAATCACCCATCAGTAGGAAGGCACATAACAAAAATACTGATTTATATTCGCATGACATCCATTATTATTCGTAACGCTCGGATCAGTGATTTGTCAACCATTATCGAAATTTACAATGCAGCCATTCCAGGGCAACAAGCAACAGGAGATTTAGAACCGATATCCGTTGAAAGTCGTAGGGGATGGTTTATGCAACATAGTCCATCTTCCTATCCGATTTGGGTTGCCGAATTAGATCAACAGGTAGTAGGATGGCTTAGTTTACAACAATTTTACGGCAGGGCGGCTTATGCGAAAACGGCTGAAGTGAGTGTTTATATCGATTCTAACTATCAAGGTCGAGGGATTGGAAAACAATTAGTAAAATATATGCTAGAAAGCTGTTCTACTCTAAATTTAACAGCGTTAGTTTGTTTTATTTTTGCTCACAACTTGCCGAGTTTGAAATTATTTAAAAACTTTGGCTTTGAATCTTGGGGCTATCTTCCAGAAGTTGCGCTAATGAGCGAGGAGTTTAAAGATCTCGTGATTTTAGGAAAAAGTATCTAATAAAAATCTTTTAATTTATTGTAGGGGTATGATCTCCAAACCCTGAGCCAAAGCCTCTTTTTAATTGGATTTGGAAACCAAATCCCTACATTGTCTAATCGTAGGGGTTTGGTCTCTAAACCCTGAGCCAAACCCTTCTAAATATCAAACCTACCCGATAGAAGTTACTTAAAATTAGCAATACGAGCGAATCCGACAGCATCTAAACTAGCACCACCGACTAAAACACCGTCAATTTCGGGCTGTTGCATCAACTCATCAATATTATCAGCTTTGACAGAACCGCCATATTGAATCGGTATATCTTTATTATCCAATTGTTGACGGATTAAACCAACGACTCGGTTAGCTTCCGATGATTCACACGTGGCACCCGTTCCGATCGCCCAAATCGGTTCATAGGCAATTACAATATTATTTTGATCAACATCGACCATTCCGCGTTTAATCTGATTAATAATCACGGATTCGGTTTCGCCTGCGTTTCGTTGTCCTTTTGATTCACCAACACATAGAATCGGGGTTAAACCAGATCTTTGAGCCGATAACAGACGTAAATTAGCCGTTTCATCCGTTTCACTAAAATACTGACGACGCTCACTATGTCCGACAATCACATAATGGACACCTAGTTCGGTCAGCATAGCACCCGAAATTTCTCCCGTATAGGCCCCTTGTTTTTCCCAGTGAATATTCTGCGCCCCTAAGCGAATCTGACTACCATGTAAAAGTTGAGACATCATCGAAAGGCACGTAAACGGCGCACATAAAACAATTTCTCTATTGTCGTCTGTTTCTTCTAGTTTCGACTTAAATAGTTGCAGGAACTCTAGCGCATCTGCCTGAGTTTTGTGCATTTTCCAGTTACCAGCAATAATATTTTTTCGCACAGCTTATTTATGATCTCTTTTCAATAATAGATAGCTTGTAAACTTTAGTTTAAGGCTTAGGGGTAATTGATGAAAGATCCTGATCGCAGTTTCCTTCTCTAAGTGTCGAAGTTTCCCCCCTTCGAGTTCGGTAATCTCCATAGACATTGCTCTTTTATTACAAGCCAAAATCAGAGATGATAGAAGTAATCGAATAAAGGTAACTAACTATCATAGCAAAAATTAAACTATTGTGAACCTTTCGATCCTTGCCAACGTCTAAAGTTATAGGTTAGTCTGGAATAAGACAAACTCATAATGGCTTCGTATTAATTCAAATTTTTCTCAATGCGATAGTACAGTAACGTTTTGAGCTAGAGAAAAAGAAGGATAACGACAGATCTTCTGCGTGTTTGAAGGAGTCACAACTACAAAGATGCCCACTGCAAAACTCAACCCAAAACAAGCCAACCCGACCCTTTCTGCTGATATGGTGCGTACCTATCTGCACGAAATTGGGAAAGTCCCCTTGCTAACTCATGAGCAAGAAATCGTGTATGGCAAGCAAGTTCAAAAGATGATGAGCCTGTTAGAGACCAAAGAAGAACTAACGACAAAACTCGGAAAAGAACCCAATCAAACCGAGTGGGCGGAATCTGTCGAAATGAGTGAAGAAGAACTTAACAAAGCCATCCACTTAGGAAATCGTGCCAAACGAAAAATGATCGAGGCCAACTTGCGCTTAGTGGTGGCCATTGCTAAGAAATATCAAAAGCGCAACATGGAATTCTTAGACCTGATTCAAGAAGGTAGTTTAGGTTTAGAACGGGGAGTCGAAAAATTTGACCCGACTAAAGGTTATAAATTCTCCACTTATGCCTATTGGTGGATTCGTCAAGCGATCACAAGAGCGATCGCACAACAAGCGCGGGCGATTCGTCTACCCATTCACATCACCGAAAAACTCAACAAAATCAAAAAAACCCAACGAGAATTAGCCCAAAAATTAGGACGCAGTGCCACACCTAGCGAAATTGCTCAAGCTTTAGACTTAGAACCCTCTCAAATTCGAGAATTCTTAAGCATTGCTCGTCAACCGATTTCATTAGATGTCCGAGTCGGCGATAACCAAGATACCGAGTTATCGGAACTGCTAGAAGATGAGGGGGTTTCTCCCGATCATTTCATCACTCATGAGATGATGAAACAAGATATTGAGAACCTATTAGCCGAATTAACCCCTCAACAGCGTGAAGTCTTGTCCTTACGATTTGGTTTACGAGATGGCAAAGAACTATCTTTAGCCAAAATCGGACAACAGATGAACATTAGCCGCGAAAGAGTCCGCCAATTAGAACACCAAGCCCTTAGTCAATTACGCAGACGGCGTTCTAATGTGAAAGAATATATCGTAGCTAGTTAGAGTTAAAAGAGAGTAGAAAAACGCGGTAGTCTAGAAGTGGCTACCGTTTTTTATTGCTTTATGTCTCAACTCACTCCAGAACAATACAAAGAAAAAATGCAGCGACGCAAGGAAATTCAAGAACAACGTTTGAATGAGCGATCGCAAGATAAGGGTTTAATTATTGTTCATACAGGGGACGGTAAAGGCAAAACCACCGCCGCGTTAGGGATGGTTGTTCGTTCTCTTGGACACGGATTTAGAGTAGCGATCATACAATTTATTAAAGGAGCATGGGAACCTGCCGAAAAAGCGATTCTGAGTCAATGGTCAGAACAACTGGAATTTCAAGCGATGGGAGAAGGTTTTACCTGGGAAACCCAAGATCGAGACCGAGACATCCAGAAAGCCCAAGAAGCATGGCAAAAAGGCTTATCTTACCTCAAAAATTCAGAATATCAACTGATTCTGCTCGATGAAATCAATGTTGCGCTTAAACTCGGATATTTAGAGGCTCAAGATATTGTAGCGGGACTGGCTCAAAAACCCGAACAAACTCATGTCATCTTAACAGGTCGAGGCGCACCCCCTGAATTGATCGAAGTTGCTGACTTGGTTACGGAAATGAAACTGATTAAACATCCTTTTCGAGAGCAAAAAATTAAAGCTCAACCTGGAATCGAATATTAAAGACTTGACAAAAACCACAAAAAATGCTCTAGAATTCATATCAAAAATTTCTCAACAAAATGTAAAAACTATCTTAAGATTATCAAATAGGACTTTTGAAAGTCTTATAAGAAAATAAACTTTCTTAACAGTCAACAAACCAATAAACCCAAAAAAGTCTTAGGAGGACATCTATGGCGCTCGTACCCATGCGGCTGCTATTGGATCACGCGGCAGAAAATGATTATGGAATTCCTGCTTTTAATGTAAATAACCTAGAACAAATTATTTCTATTATGCAGGCTGCTACTGAAACCGACAGCCCTGTTATTTTACAAGCTTCTCGTGGCGCACGTTCTTACGCCGGTGAAAACTTCCTCCGTCACTTAATTTTGGCTGCTGCCGAAACCTATCCCCATATTCCGATTGCAATGCACCAAGATCACGGTAACAGCCCTGCTACCTGTTATTCTGCGATCCGCAACGGTTTTACCAGCGTAATGATGGATGGTTCCTTAGAAGCAGATGCCAAAACTCCCGCTAGTTTTGAATATAACGTTAATGTAACCGCAGAAGTCGTTAAAGTCGCTCATTCCGTCGGCGCAAGTGTTGAAGGTGAATTAGGTTGTTTAGGTTCACTCGAAACCATGAGTGGTGAAAAAGAAGATGGTCACGGTTTTGAAGGAACACTGACTAAAGATCAACTTCTAACCGATCCCGATCAAGCAGTAGAATTTGTAGAAGCGACTCAAGTAGACGCTTTAGCCGTAGCCATTGGTACCAGTCACGGAGCTTACAAATTCAGCCGTAAGCCGACAGGTGAGATTCTGGCCATTAGCCGTATCGAAGAAATTCACCGTCGTCTACCAAATACCCACTTAGTCATGCACGGATCTTCTTCCGTTCCTCAAGAGTGGCTCGAAATGATCAACCAATATGGTGGACAGATTCGTGAAACCTACGGTGTACCCGTTGAAGAAATTCAAAAAGGGATTAAGAGTGGTGTTCGGAAAGTCAACATCGACACCGACAACCGTTTAGCGATTACGGCGGCAATTCGTGAAGCAGCTTTCAAAGATCCTTCTAACTTTGACCCCCGTCACTTCATGAAACCTTCGATCAAATACATGAAGCAAGTTTGTGCCGATCGTTATCAAGAGTTCTGGGCGGCGGGTAATGCAAGCAAGATCAAACAAGTTAGCTTGGATGACTTTGCGGCTAAATACGCTAAAGGTGAACTATCTTCCTCCGCGAAAAAAGCAGTTACCGCATAAACTCAATTAATTTAATAAGTTAGCTAGGTAGTCTTCGGGCTACCTTGTTTTTTTAGATAAATCTGTTAAAAAAAATACAGTTCAATACTAAAATGATAACTATATTGGAGTCTCCTAAAACATTAATAGGTTTTTGAAATAATAAAATTGTTGAACCATGTTAGTCGAATTTAGTGTAGAGAATTATCGCTCAATTGCTGAAAAGCAGACTTTAAGCATGGTAGCTTCAAGTGAAAAAAATTTATTAGATAATACTTTTACTGTTACTAATTCAGATAATTTAAAATTACTGAAAAGTGCCGTTATTTATGGTGCAAATGCTTCAGGAAAAACAAATATTCTAAGAGGATTGAGTGTATTAAAAGAACTTGTTTTAAATTCAGCAACACGTTTACAAGTAAATGATAAGCTGGCAGTAGTGCCATTTAAGTTAAATCAAGAATGGAGACAAAAAATAACTCGGTTTGAAATTATTTTTATTCAAAAAGAAGTGAAGTATGAGTATCAACTATCTCTAGATCTAAACAGAATTTATGAAGAAAGTTTATTAGCTTATCCTAATGGTAGAAAGCAGACTTGGTATTCTAGAAAATTTGATAAACATACAAATGAATATCGATGGCGTTTTAGTTCTAATTTAAAAGGAGCTAAAGAAAGAATTAAAAACTTTGTGCGTCCTAACTCTCTTTTTATATCTCATGCCGCGCAAAATAATCATGAACAGTTGACAGTAGTATTTAATTGGTTTATTGGAAAGCTCTTAATTCAAGAAATAGATAATTTAAGAAATTTTAATTTTTACAAAACTGCTTTTTTAAGTCAAGTTCATGAAGAATTTATAAATTTGATTAATATTTTCCTAAAAACTGCTGATCTAGGAATAGATGGAATAAAAATAATTAAAAAAGAAAAATCAACTAATCCTTTTGATATTCAAATAAAGAGCAATAGCCCACTTAAACTTTATATTCTAAATGCTTTAAAAGATTTTATAGAGCAAAATCCTTCATCCTTCACAAATGAATTTGAAACATACAATATTAAAACATTACATAAAATAAATGAAAATAATCAGATGATTGAATTCGATTTGAATGAAGAATCTAGTGGAACCCAAAAAATATTTTTAATTCTTGGTGAATTAATTTATTCACTTTTAACTAATGCCATTTTTGTTATAGATGAATTAGAAGCGAGCTTACATCCAGCTTTAGCAAAAATGATCGCTCAGATTTTTAAGACTCAGATATTTATTGAAAAAATTTTGTTTAATGAAAATGAAAGCTCACAATTAATATTCACTACTCATGATACGACTCTTTTAGATAAAGAGATTTTTCGGCGCGATCAAATATGGTTTACTGAAAAAAATGAACATGGAGCTACTGAGCTTTATTCTTTAGTTGAATTTGAAGAAATTGAAAACGAATCATTACAAAAAGGATATCTGCAAGGTAGATACGGCGCGATTCCTTTTATTGGAGAGTTTCAATTTTAGTAAACTATGGTCAAAAAAAGAGAATTAGGGCGCAAAATTGGTAAACGCAAAGCAAGAAAATTCATTTTAATTGTTGTCGAAGGAAAAGAAACAGAAATAAATTATTTTAATTCTTTAAAGCAATACTTAAAACTGGTAACTCTTTCTATTGAAGTAGTTTCTAGTAAATACAGCGATCCTTTAAGTGTTGTTAATCATGCTCTATTTTTAAAGCAACAAAGACAAAATTTAAGTAATAATACTTTAAAGTTACCTTATGACGAAATTTATTGTGTTTTTGATGGTGATCATCCAAATAGACAAAATTATCGAGATGCGATCGCGCAAGCTAACAAACATAACTTGAGTGTAATTGCTTCGATACCATGCTTTGAAATTTGGTTTCTACTACATTTTCAATATTCAACACAAATTTTTCACAATTGTGATGAAGTAGGGCGAAAACTAAAAACTTATATTCCTCACTACGAAAAAAGCTTAAACGTTTTTCCTATAATATCTATTCAAACGAAAACTGCTATTATAAACTCTGAGAAATTATTCCAATATCATGATGATCTAACAACTCAAGATTTTCCTAATCCATCTACTGATGCACATCAATTAGTAAAAAAGTTGTTTGAAGAAAAAGATAATAAAAAGAGGTAGATGATCATTTACCTGCCTATATTTTTTGTCGAACGATTAATTTTTAGCATTAATTCAAAAATTCAAATCAAACAACAAGATTTCTGCATTGTTTTCTGCTGTTAGATTAAGTTCATTTTCCTCACTCATTGCTGCATTATCGCCTGCATCTAAAGAAGTACCATTAAGGTTAACTTGTCCTCTATCGTCTTGTAACCAAGCGTAGCGATTTGTGGTTAAAGGGGGAAATCCGTGTACTGTTAGCTGTACCTTGTTCCACCCTACCCGCCTCTAAATTAACATCTTGTTGTAGCGTTACGAAGCGATGATTCAAATATAAATTTAACAAATTGATTTTTTCACATATGCCAAAAAATTTAAAAGCATAGCCAAACAACACCTAAACATAAGAGTATTTGTTGGGTTGAGTAATCGCTGTAATCAGTAAATTAAAATCAACTGGTTTAGTAAAAAAAGCATGAATACCGACTTGCATAGCTTGTTGTCGAGTTAATTCACTGGCATCATCTGAACAAATAATTAGAGGGATTGATGGGGCAATTGCACGCACTTTTTCAAGCCACTTAAAACCTGTCCCATTCCTAAGAGAGATGTTAAATAAACATAAATCAAATAAGCTATGTTCAAGAAGTGATAAAGCATTGGTCATTGATTGCGTTGATTCTACATCACATCCCATTAAAGTCAACATAAAAGGGAACAACTCGGACTCATCTTCTGAGTCATGGACGCACATAATCTTGATTTTTCTAAGAGAAACCATTATTAGATTGACATTATTTTTGTTTTAACAGTATCTAGCTTACTTAACTTAAATAACAAAAGTCAGTTCGCTAACGAACAGAGTGAAAAAAATAAATTTAGATTAGGGTACTATGGTTTCAAAAAACTTGATTCTCGATTCACTACCGCTAACCGAGTACGAGTGGCTACAATCCAGGCTAAAAGAAGTTGAATTGCAACAAAGTGATATTCTTTATCAAGCCAGAGAACAAATCAGAAGCGTCTATTTTCCGACGACGTGCTTATTGTCTTTGACAAATTCGACAGAAATGGGTGAAATTATTGAGATAGGAGTAACGGCTAATGAAGGTCTGTCTGGAGTAACACTACTGCTTGGTGAAGACATTTCACCTTGGCGAACTGAAGTTCAAATGTCAGGCAAAGCCTTAAAACTTAAAAGCGAAGATTTTACGACGGCTCTTGAGCAATTAAAGATTCTACGGCAAAGAGTAGCCGCTTTTAGTTATTTAAAGATGGTGCAACTGAGTCAATCTGCATTATGCGATCGTTTTCATAGTGTAGAGGAACGGCTTTGTCGGTGGTTATTAGTCGCACAAGATCACAGCAAGACATCTAAATTTTTCTTAACACGGGAAATTTTGGCAGAGATGATCGGGGCAGGTCGCCCAACCGTTAGTATTGTCACTGGGACTTTACAATCAGCAGGATTAATCCGTGCCGACCGAGGTAAGATTACCATCCTCAATAGAGAAGGGATGGAAGATTCTGCTTGTGAGTGCTACTTTGTGGTTAAAGAAGCTTTAGAGAAATATCTGACCCAAAAAATTAATCTCTAATTTTTACAAGATTGCTCCAAGACATGAATCGTTTCCATAGGGCTTGAAAACCAAGCCTTTACAACGGGTATAACAATAATTGTAAGGGTTTGGTGACCAAACCCTTACGAATACAATTAATTAAGATCAAACAGCAGAATTTCGGCATTTTGGTTAGCAGTTAGAGTCAGTTCATTTTCCTCACTGATAGCGACTCCATCACCTGCATCTAAAGAAGTACCATTGAGACTGACTTTACCTCTAGCGACTTGTAACCAAGCGTGGCGATTTTCGGGTAAATGGTAGGAAATACGATCGCCTTCTTGTAACATTCCAGCATAGAGATTAACATCTTGTTGTAGCGTTACTGCTCCATTTTTCCCTTCAGGTGCGGCGATTAATTTTAATTTTCCTGCATTAGCTTCGAGATTAAATTTTTGCTGTTCATAACTCGGTTTAATGCCTGTTTTATCTGGAATAATCCAAATTTGCAATAAATGGACAGATTCGATATCTGAGGGATTATATTCACTGTGTAGAATTCCTGTACCCGCGCTCATTTTTTGCACTTCTCCAGGTTGAATAATTGAACCATTTCCAATACTGTCTTTATGTTCTACTGCACCTTCTAAAACATAGGTGATAATCTCCATATCTTTGTGTCCATGAGTGCCAAAACCAGCACCAGGAATAACTCGATCTTCGTTAATAACACGCAAGCTTCTAAACCCCATAAAATTAGGATCTTGATAACTGGCAAAAGAGAATGTATGATAACTATCTAACCAACCATGAGCAGCATGACCTCTTTCATTGGCTCTACGAACCGTAATCATTCTTCTTGTCCTCAAAAATCATTAATCTTCTCTTATTTCAATTTAAACAAATTCTTTTTAAAATAGTAAGTACGCACTATCAAGTAAGTAAGTTACCTAAAGGATACTATGACTACTCAAAACGAAAACAAAATATTGTCTAAATGTCCTGCTGAAATTGCTTTAAAAGTGATTAATGGACGTTGGAAACTATTAATTTTAAAAGAATTATTTCTAGGTACGAAACGCTTTAATGAACTGCAACGAGCCTTATCAGGAGTTACCCAGAAAGTTTTAACCCAACAATTAAGAGAATTAGAATTAGATGAAATTATTAACCGTACTGTTTATCCAGAAATCCCCCCTAAAGTTGAATATTCTCTCACTGCATTGGGAGAAAGCTTGAAACCTTTAACTGAGGTTATGCACGACTGGGGTGTCAATCAATCGAAATAGAATTCAAATATTAATTTAAACACTTAAATCTTTAATTTTTTAAAATGAACGATGAAAATTCCATTGTCTTTTATCATCAGATATTTTTTTGACTAGACAAACATTATCAGGAATAAATTTAACCTTTAAATCATTGATGTCAAATGGATTTTGAAGAAATCTTCTTGTAATTCTACCTAACAGTATACTAAAATTTTTCTCAATTTTAACTGGAATTAGTTCATACTTTCTATTTCTTAAAACAAAAGATACCACTTTTCTAATACTAGGCATCCAAATATCATCAAAGACAATATATCCTCCTACATTTAATAAACGATCAAGATAAAAAAATTCAACTAAGGTATAATCAAATAAATGGCTTCCATCAATGAAAGCAAAGTCTATTTTTTCGTTCTGTAAATATAGCTGCGGTAGAATTTTTTCTGAACCATCTTCAAAAAACTTTAATTTTTGTTCTAGACCTGCTCTTTTAATGTTAAGTAAACCAATAGATTTCCACTTTTTAAATTGAAATGGATCGATAGCAATATGTTGACCTGAACCTACGTTTTGATGTGCTTGGCAGATAAATAAGCTAGATAGTCCATAAGCCATTCCAATTTCTAAAGTATTTTTAAGATGATATTTCTGAATGGTTTCACCTAGAAACATTCCTATTGTTAAAGGGGTCGCTGCTGGAAAAGGATCAATTAAATTACCTTCACTATCTTCGACACGTTTTGTAGTATAAATATGCTCTAATAAAGAATTCATAAATACCCCCATTTTTAAAATTAAGTTTAGTACTAATACTTAATAATCGCAGATTATATCAGTTTAGTTAAGATAGGTCAATTTAAGCTGATTTAATAATTTTAAACTTAAGTTAAATTTTATAAATAATTTAAAAATTTAATCAAATAAAAGTTATAATACAAAATGGCTAAAAACACGATGAAGCCAGAAAATAATTATTTTTAGTAATGCAAGAATGGATTATTTATAAAGAATTTCGCTTTGAAGCTGCACATACCTTACCTCATCATGATGGTAAATGTCGTCGTCTACATGGACATAGTTGGGTGGGAAGAATTTATGTAAAAGGTAATGAATTAATTACCGAAGGCTCTCAACAAGGGATGATTATTGATTATGGAGAAATTAAAAAATATATTCAACCCCTTTTAGAGCAATTTTTAGATCATTATTATTTGAATGAAACGACAGGCTTAGAAAATCCAACCAGTGAAGCATTAGCTAAGTGGATTTATGAAAAATTGGAGGCATCTAAATTACCTGGTTTATATGCGGTTGAAATACATGAAACTTGTACATCAGGCTGTATGTATCGTAAATGAGTTTAATGTCTTAAGTTTTTAAGGTTAATTTTTCTTGTTAGACAACGAACTAAACAAGTTTTCTATCAAAAGAGAAAAGATTAAACCTAATGATGAACCCGCTAATAAACCTAAAATTAAATTTTCTTGCGGTGTAGGTTCTGTAGTTGTTTTTGTAAGTTGTGGTGACGATAAAAGTTGCCAGGGAGGTGATTGAGTTATTTCATTTTTTAATTGATTTTGTGATTCTAAATACTGATTAAGATTTGTTTTTTCCATCTTGATTTTTTGCTGTAATTCTGCATACTGGCGAGCTAGGACAGGTATTTTTTTGATTTGGTTTTTAAGATTTTCTATTTGTTCTTTTAAAATCGCTTCCCGACTTTGGAGAACTTGTAATTGATTAGCCGCTTGAATATACTGTTGATTGAGTGAAAGACGCAAAGCATTTGAACTAGAATTAATCGTAATTTCTCCTTGCAGATTTTTGGGTATTTTTGCCTCTTCTTTTTCAATCAAAGTTTGTAAGTTTTTTTGTTTTTCTTTTAAAGCTTGTATATTGGGACTAGATTCTAAAAAAATACTAGATTCTTGAGCCAGTTCAATTTTGACTTCTTGTAACTGTTTAACTAAATTTTGATAATGGGGTGATTCACTTAAATCAGTAGATGCGATCGCCTGTTCTGGAGTGACTTTTAATTGTTGTTCTAGGGTTTGATATAAAGTCGTTGTCTCTTGTAATTGAATTTTAGTCTGATAAGACTCCATTTCTAGTTTAGCCAGTTGTTCAGATAAAAGTTTAGCTTGTTGCTCAGGATTATATAAACTATAAGAAGCTTGAAAAGTATCTAATTGTTTTTGAGATTGTGAAAGACGTTGATTAATTTGAGAAAGTTCTTTTTTAATTAATCCAGATTGTTGATGATCTTGAGTTTGAGTAGCTGTGTTTCTATAACTAAGATAACCTGTGGCAAGTTGTTTTAACACTTGCTCAATTTTATATGGATCTTGATCCTCTAAAGTGATTTCAACAATTGGTGTCTGTTCTAATCGTTTAATTATTAAAGGATTTTTGGATTGCTCATTCAAATCGGGATATTGGGCTAAAATTGGCTTTAAAACTTGAGGATTTCGTAATAATTCAGTTTGAGTAGAAAGTTCTAGCTCATTTTTGGAATATTGAGCCAGCGTATTTGTTGAATTTTGGGTAATTGGTGCCAAGAGAAGATAAAATTTACCGATATATTTAGTTTCGTTTTGCCAAAGCCACCAACAAATCCCCGTTATGATTCCTAATGTAACTGCTGTCAATATCCTTAACTGATAGCCAAAAATTTGCTCACCCTTGAATTGCCAGGGACGAGAATAAATTTGATGCTGATGATTTTTAGAATGAGTCGAGTCTGTTGGATTCATCTTTGGTATTCCCTTAAATAATTATTGTGAAAGAAAAATGCTACTATTCCTTTAAAGTCCAAACAAACTAAAAATATTAAAAACACTAAAAAATCCTCCAACTACTGCACCAACTGGACTAAAAAAGGTAGTAAGCGTGTCACTTGCTGCTGTCAAACGATTACGCTCAACAAAAATCACATCATTGTTGCGGAGTGAAGGGTTATTTTCTAAAGCAATTCCTTGTGAAAAATCGATTTTAATTTCACGTTTTGTCACTGAACCATCAGGATTGAGACGAAGTAACTCTACGGTTTTCACATCGGCTCGTCTTCGGTTAAAACCACCTACTGCGGCGATCGCACCATTTAAGGGAGTATTCGCAGGAATTTCGACAAATCCTGGTTTTTCTACTTCTCCAACAACATTAACTCGGATGGTTCCAGGGGAAAAACTAGCCTGTGCTAATGCTTCTGATTCTTCTGAATTAATTTCGGCTACTTTGGGAATCGTGATCATGTCCCCCTCTTGTAAAATAATATCTTCTTCAATATTTCCAGTTTGTAGCAAATTCCATAAATCGATATTTAATTCTTGAAGTGAGCCATCTCGGTTGTAGCGATTGAGAGTAATTCGACGTACATCCGCCGTTGGTTTGATGCCACCTGAAAGCCGTAAAGCAAGCGTTAGTCTGGGGGGTTGCCGTTTAACGGTTCCAGTCGTACCACCTGTGACACCCGCTACCGCATCTGGTGAAACTTTATAAGATCCAGGTCGGTTGACTTCACCAACGACTGTAACGCTAACTTCTTGGTCGGTGCGAATCCCAAAGTTAGCATCAGCAAGTTGTCGTAATTCATTAGGATTAATCGGATCTTTTGTCGGAATGACGATTTGATCCCCATCTCTAAGGGAGACATCCTGAGTAAGATTTCCTGTAATGATTAAATCCCATAAATTGAGCTTCCAGATTTTTTCGCCTCCTCTAACAACGCGCCTCAGTTCGATTTGCCTAATATCGGCAACTGTCGTAATTCCTCCTGCTTGACGGATCAAATCACTCAAAAGCGGAAATTTATCGCTTTGTAGTGGTAGGGTATATGAACCTGGGTTGTTGATCTCTCCTGCGATCGCAACTTGTAGCGGACGTGAAGTCAGTAAAGTAACATTAATAATAGGACGTTTTAGATAGTTGGCGTAACGTTTTGAGAGTAAGTCACTTAATTGACCTGTTGTTAAACCAGAGACTTTGAGTAAACCCACTAAAGGTAGTGTGATCGTTCCATCGACTAAAACCAAATGATCTCCACTAAAATCAGCCACCTGAAAAACCCCTACTCTAATGCGATCGCCAGCACCTAACACATACTCAGTTTCTTCTATTGCCTGTGTTGGTTGATCCCTTTGCGTCTGATCTGGTGTTGAGCGAGACAAACTGCTTGATTGGGCTAGACTAGAAAAGCACAAGCTAGGATAAAAGAAAATACTTACTAGGACAATACTAACTTTATTAAAAGAATTTCTTCTATTAGTATTTTTTCTGTGAATTCTCTTAAACCTCATATTTTTTAATCTTTTTTTTCTTATAATATGTATTAGCTTAACATAATGTCGATCTTTTTTTATAATTTCTGATTAAAATCACTTTGGAAAACCTATGGCTAATAAACAAAAATTTCCGTTTTTATTAGGTTCTAAATGGACAGCAAAACAAAAAACTTGGGGATGGCGACACTTCCAGGTTGTTAATCGAAGAAATCAGGGAAAATGGGTTTTTGCGGAAATGATGTCATCTTGTAATCCAGAAACCCGTTTTTGGATTAATGCTAAACAACTTAAAGATCAAAATCTTTGGGAGGCTGGCTGGAAAACGATGGCACAGATTAATCAGCCAGAAACCGAAGATGATATAATTATTTATGATTAATAACTAAAACAATGGAAACACCTCGCATTCATCCCGAAACGATTGAAGAAGTCAAACAACGAGTTGATATTGTTGAGATTATCTCAGAATACGTTGTCTTAAAAAAGCGAGGTAAAGACCTTTTAGGTTTGTGTCCTTTTCATAATGAGAAAAGCCCCAGTTTTAGTGTTAATCAAAGCAAACAACTATACTATTGTTTTGGTTGTGGTGAGGGTGGAAATGCGATAAAATTTCTCATGGAATTGGGTAAACAGTCTTTTAGTGAAGTTGTTCTAGATTTAGCAAGACGTTATCAAATTCCTTTAAAAACCATCGATCCTCAACAACGTCAAGAACTCCAAAAACAACTATCTTTAAAAGAACAGCTATATGAAATTCTCGCCGTAGCTACTAATTTTTATCAACACGCACTTAATCAACCTCAAGGGGAAATAGCGGCTAATTATATAAAAGAAAAAAGACAATTAAAAGCTGAAACGATTCAAGAGTTCTTATTAGGCTATGCTCCGCCTGGGTGGGAAACACTATATCGCTATTTGGTTGATCAAAAACATTATCCTGTGGCATTAGTTGAACAAGCAGGATTAATTAAAGCACGTCAAAACGGAGAAGGATATTACGACCAATTTCGGGATCGTTTAATGATTCCAATCTTAGATATACAAGGTAGAATTATTGGTTTTGGCAGTAGAACTTTAGGGACTGATGAACCTAAATATTTGAATTCTCCTGAAACACTTTTGTTTGAGAAGAGTAAAACTTTATTTGCTTTATCTCAAGCTCGACAAGCCATTATCAAAGAAGATCAAGCGATAGTAGTAGAGGGTTATTTTGATGCGATCGCCCTTCATGAACAAGGAATCAAAAATGTAGTTGCTTCTTTAGGAACGGCTTTTAGTCAAAAGCAATTAAAACTACTTTTAAGATATACAGAATCTAAACAAGTAATCTTTAATTTTGATGCAGATCAAGCGGGGAAAAAAGCGACTCAACGTGCTATAACAGAAATATCAGATTTAGTTTATTCAGGTCAAGTTAATTTAAAAATTCTCAATTTACCTCAAGGAAAAGATGCGGATGAGTTTTTAAAATCGAGTAGTAACGCTAAACAAACTTATCAAGAATTGCTGCTCAAAGCTCCTCTTTGGCTCGATTGGCAAATTCAACAATTATTAGTCGAATATGACATTAAAAAAGCTGATCAATTTAAAGCGATCGCGCAAAAAATGCTTAAACTTTTACAACAATTAGAAGATAGTAATCAAAAAACACATTATCTTCGTTATTGTGCTGAAATTTTAGCCCAAGGTGATAGCCGTTTGATTCCCCTACAAGTCAATAATTTAGTAACACAACTTAAAAAACCGCAAACTCGTTCAACAAAAAATCAGACCATTCTCAGCAGTTCGGAGCGAAATTTATTAGAAGAAGCAGAAGAATTATTATTATTAATTTATTTATATTGTCCCTATTATCAACAAGAAATTAGGGAGATTTTAGAAGAAAAAGATCTTGTGTTTAGTTTGTCGCACCATCGCTATTTATGGCAAATTATTCATCAAAGTACATCTGATTCAAAAGATTTATTATCTAAAGTACAGAATCAATTATTAAGTGAACCCGAAAAGAGTAAACAGTTAGAGCATTTTTTCCATTTAAGCGAAACCAAACAAGAAGATATATTTAGAGCGCAAGTTAGACTAAAAGAAGCGATCGCAGCATTAGAGCGAGTGAGTTGGGAAAAATACCGCCGTCATTGTTTGCAACAGTGGCAAATTATTAACGCTCAAGAACAACCAGAGCTATACCAATATTACTCAAATGAATTTTATCAAGCAGGACAACATATTAAAGAACTCGATGAACTGCGTATAAATCAAGCCGAAAATGTGATTTAAAAAAGAGACACATTTTGGCGCGTCTCTACAGCTAAAAAGAATCAACCTAGATTAAATCTTGTCCATAAGCTTCTTCGCCGTGTTCATGTACATCTAAGCCTTGTTCTTCGATAGTAGACTTAGTGCGTAACGGCATAAAAGCACCCAAAATCTTGAGGATTACAAAAGTAGCAACCCCTGCAAAAATATAGGTTCCAATTACACCTACAATTTGTTTCCAAAGTAGAGAAGCATCACCGTAAAATAAACCATTAGCCCCTGCTGAATTAACTTCTTTTGTTGCAAAAAATCCCGTTAAAATCGCGCCAATTGTGCCACCAAAACCGTGAACAGGAAAAGCATCAAGGGAGTCATCAAACTGTAATTTTGCTCGAAAACTCACCGCATAGAAACAGCAGAAAGACGTAATTGAGCCAATAAGAATTGCTGCAATCGGAGTTACAAAACCAGCAGCAGGAGTAATCCCCACTAAGCCCGCTAAAAAACCCGTAGCGATGCCTAATGCCGTAGGTTTGCTTCTTAAAATCCACTCCAAGAGTAGCCAGGTTAACCCCGCCGCCGCCGATGAAACTACAGTAGCGACAACAGCGACAGCCGCCAGGCCACCAGCACTTAAAGCACTACCACCATTAAATCCTAGCCAGCCAAACCAAAGCAAACCAATGCCAAGTAAAACATATGGGATGTTGTGGGGTGGAGAAGGTTGATTTGGATAATTCAGACGAGATCCTAACACCCAAGCCGCAACCACCGCCGAGACACCAGAACTGATATGTACAACAGTTCCGCCAGCAAAGTCTAAAGCACCTAAACTACCGATCCAACCTTTACCCCAAACCCAATGAGCCAAGGGAGAATAAACAAAAGTAGACCAGAGTAGAACAAACCAGAAATAGGCTTTAAAGGTCATTCGTTCGACAATTGCTCCTGAAATCAGAGCAGGAGTGATGATTGCAAACATCATCTGATAGACCATAAAGACTTGATGGGGGATGGTTGGCGCGTATCCAACGGGGTCAGGTTCAGCAAAGGAAACACCATTTAAAAACATCCATCTTAAACTGCCAATGAGGGGATTAGCCGTATAAGCGGGATCACCGCCTGGATTAAGTTCAGTGGGTGCAAAAGCCAAAGTATAGCCCCAAAGAACCCAAGTTACTCCAACAAGTCCCATCATTACTAGACTCATCATCATTGTGTTGAGGACATTACGGGAGCGAACTAAACCACCATAGAAAAAAGCTAGACCTGGTGTCATGAGTAAGACTAAAGCCGAAGCGACTAACACCCAAGCCGTATCACCTGTATCAATGGTTGGTGTGGGTGCGGCCGTTTGAGCGAAAGCATGATCCATCCCAGAGACGAGCAGAATCCCTAAAGCGATGGAAATGATGAAAAAAGATTTTTTAATCACGTGACTTTTATCCTGTATAACTAATAAGCAATCAAATAAAAAGGTGAGTGAATTTAGCTTAAAGGCTGATCGATCATTTCTAATCAGATTTTTATCCTTTTTTCGGAAATCATCTGATAACAAGCCTTCCTTTTTTCACTCACCAATTTACTATGTATGATTTGATACAAGAAATGAAAATTAGATTTCAGAACCATGAAAATCAACACGACTCGAACCACTAGCACGAGATCCTGTTAAAACATCCGCTTCTTTGACAAAGCCGCTATAAGCTTCCATGCCATGTTCGCCAATGTCTAAACCTTCGATTTCTTCTTCCTGGGTGACTCGGATGCCTAAAGTTGCTTTCAGAGCCGACCATGCGATCGCACTAAAAGCTACTGTAAATGCACCGACGACGAGGGTACCGATAATTTGATTAATCAGTTGACCGATCCCATGACCGTAGAAAAGTCCAGTTTCCATGCTGAATAGACCAACGGCGAGCGTTCCCCAAATCCCATTGACCAGGTGAACCGAAAGCGCACCGACTGGATCATCAATTTTGATTTTGTCGAAGAAAGCAACCGCATAAACGACAAGAATTCCGCCAACTAAACCGATGATCACGGCTCCTAAGTAGGAAGCGACGTTACAGCCTGCGGTAATTGCCACCAAGCCCGCCAAGATCCCATTGATAATCATGGAAAGGTCTGGTTTGCCATCTTTAAACCAAGAGGTTAAAGTAGCCGCGATGCCACCTGCTGCGCCTGCTAAGTTGGTTGTAACGGCAATGTAGGGGACTTTTTCATCTACAGCGAGTTGAGAGCCAGGGTTAAAGCCAAACCAGCCGATCCAAAGAATTAGACAGCCTAAAGTCGCTAAACTTAGGTTATGACCAGGGATCGCATTGATACGACCGTTAGAATATTTCCCAGTTCGAGGCCCTAAGATTGCTGCACCCAACAAAGCCGCCCAACCGCCAACCGCGTGAACAACCGTTGATCCTGCAAAGTCTCTGAAACCTCCGTTCTCACCTTGTAGGTTAAATAGCCAACCGCCAGCACTCCAAACCCAGTGACCTGTAATCGGATAGGCAATCCCAGTCAGTAGTAAACTGAAAATTAGGAAGTCAGTAAACTTAATTCGTTCAGCTACTGCACCAGAAACGATCGTTGCTGCGGTTCCAGCAAATGCGGTTTGGAATAAAAAGAAGACTGGAATGGGTAGACCCTCTGGAAAAGGCGATAAACCGTAGGTTTCTGGTTTCCCACTGAGGAATAAACCATTCCCTCCGATCCAACCATTCTCACCACCAAACATGAGTGCAAAGCCTAAAATCCAATAGCCCATAGTGGCTAGTGCAAAAACGATCAGGTTTTTTGCCAGAATGTTAACGGCATTTTTTTGACGACATAAACCCGCCTCTAACATCGCGAAACCAGCATTCATAAAAATTACTAGAATCGCTGCAATTAAAACCCAGAGCGTATTTAAAGACATTCTCAGGGTTTGCATATCCCCTGAAAGACTTTCTAGGCTCAAAGGGGGCGTATCTTGGGCTGATACTGCCATCTCAGCGAGCAAAACAATAATCGCCGTCAAGGGAATGCAAGCCAACCAAGCAGGTTTAAAGGACTTGGTAATCGATCTCAACGGTTCTAGACCTGTATTTTTTTGTATAGAAGTTTGTTTCATGGGCATGGTCTCAAATTGTTAGGGATTGCTAAAACATTTTGCTAAACTGTACTAGCAAAATGGAACAAAAACAATCGGTAAAGGTCAATGGTTAACATAGACTTTTAGCTATTATTAAGCGGATTAGACTCTCTGAGCATAGAAAATGAGCAGAGTACAGCATTTTAAATCCATAAAATATTGATTTTTTTGACGATTGCTTTCTGTATTAAAAATCACATTTTACTCTGATACAGTGCAAAGATTTATAATCATTCCGTAAATTTACTGTAAAGGCGGTTTGCCATAATGGTCTATAGAGACGTTTTGCAGCAGAATTGAGAACATGAATCACGATTCAGAATTTGAGTTCCCCCCCATTGGTACACCTTTCGATCAAGAAATGATGCAGCGTTGTCTACAATTGGCTAAACAAGCTGTGGGACGAACGGCACCTAATCCCTTAGTTGGGGCTGTTATCGTTAAAGAGGGGCAAATTATTGGAGAGGGGTTTCATCCAGGCGTAGGACAACCCCATGCAGAAGTTTTTGCCTTACGGAATGCGGGAGAAGAAGCCAGAGGTGCAACGATTTATGTTAATTTAGAACCCTGCGCTCATTACGGTCGGACTCCTCCTTGTAGCAAAGCTATAATTGAGGCGGGAATGAAGAAAGTATTTGTGGGCATGATCGATCCCGATACAAGAGTTTGTGGTCAAGGGATTCAACAACTCGAAGATGCTGGAATAGAGGTGATTGTTGGGGTCGCAGAAGCAGATTGTCGTAAGCTTAATGAAGCTTTTATCCATCGTATTCGCTTTTCAAAACCTTTTGGTATTCTTAAATATGCCATGACTCTAGATGGTAAAATTGCCACCACAACGGGTCATAGTTCTTGGATTAGTAGTACAGCGTCACGCCAACGAGTTCATCAATTACGATCAATTTGTGACGCGGTGATTATTGGGGGTAATACGGTTCGTCGAGATAATCCGCATTTAACGACGCATCAAGTTTCAAAACATAACCCGTTACGAGTGGTCATGAGTCGTACCCTAGATTTACCTCTAGAGGCTAATTTGTGGGAAACTCAAGAAGTGCCAACTTTAGTTTTTACGGAAACGAAAACCAATCCCACTCTACAAAAACAGTTATTAAAACGCGGTGTAGAAGTCATCGAACTTCCTGTCCTAACTCCTGCTGTAGTAATGGAACGTCTTTATGAGCGGGGACTTTCTAGTGTTTTGTGGGAATGTGGCGGTACACTAGCGGCTAAAGCGATCGCTGATGGAGCCGTACAGAAAATTTTAGCTTTTATTGCTCCTAAAATTATTGGCGGACAATTTGCACCCTCTCCCGTCGGCGACTTAGGTTTAGAACAAATGACCGAGGCTTTAGAGTTAGAAAATATTTCTTTTCATTCGATTAATTCAGATTTATTAATTGAAGGATATTTATCTAAAAAAGCCTGGTTACTATAGATAAATTTACGGTTTTTTCTGACAATACTCTTGATAGTTTTGGATATAATCCATAATGATTTTGACGGCTTCGGGACGCATATTTCTTTCAGGTGGAAAATTATCTACTATTGTTGACACGGTTTTATAGACAGTACACCACTGAGAAAAATCAGCTAAATAGATTTGAGATTGAGCTAATTTATTAATGAGAGCGATCGTATAATCTTGGGGTTGTTTCGCCGCAGCAGTCGATAATAAGCTGATTGCGTCGGCTTGTTCTAATTCTCCTTTTCCCCCCAATGCTTTTAGCGTAAAATAATCATCCATCGCTAAAAGATAACCTAAAGCAAAAATTTCTTCTGTTGTTAAAGTGGCTAGTTTTAGATCAGAACGATTCTTTTGATATTTTTTAGCTAAATAATCTAAATAAACAGTAGCATTCGATTGACCTTCGATTGACCAACCTAAAGCATTAATCATAGCAGCGCGTTGATCATTCGGAATTGTTGGATCACTTAAAGCATCCATTAAAGCAGGAGTTAATTGTTTTTGTGCAGCTTTATTAACTAATTCAACATCTTGATATGCTTGATAAAAATCGGTACTTGTCAGAGGACTATCCGCTTTAGCGATGGGAGTTATCCAATAAAACAAACTAGCAGTGAACCCCGAAATAATCCATTTAGTAACTTTATTCATTTTCAAAAAATTAACAACAATCATCATGTGTCTGTTGATCTTTTTTTAAGGGTACAGGATCATAACCCCCCTGATGCCAAGGATGACAACGTAAAATCCGTTGAGTCGCTAACCAACTTCCTCGAAACACCCCAAAACGATCAATCGCTTCAATGGCATACTGAGAACAAGTGGGACGAAAACGACAACTTGGCGGAAATAATGGCGAAATAAAAAGACGATAGCCGCGAATCATTGCAATAAAGATGAATTTCATGACTAACCCAGAATGACCTAAAGTGGTAATTAGACGAATTCAATAGTTAAAAAGTTGTCTGATTTACTTCCTCCTACTCACCTTCTATTGTCTCTCAGTTTAGTTGCTTTTTACTTGGGACTCATTCTTATAGTCGCTGAGAGATTAAAGCGTTATTATTCATCTGATAGTGAACTGACTCGCAAAGTTGTTCATATTGGTACGGGAAATGTAATTCTATTGGCTTGGTGGCTAAATATTCCCGCTTGGGTTGGTGTGATTGCGGCTGTGATTGCGGCTATAGTTGCCATAATTTCTTATTATAGGCCAATTTTACCCAGTATTAATAGTGTGGGTCGCAAAAGCTTAGGGACTTTCTTTTATGCCGTCAGTATCGGCGTTTTGGTAGCGTGGTTTTGGCCAATTCAACAATATCACTTTGCCGCGATCGGAATTTTGATTATGTCGTTTGGGGATGGACTCGCAGCCATTGTGGGGCAACGGTTTGGGAAACATCCCTATAAGGTGTGGGGGAATCAAAAAAGTTGGGAAGGTTCCCTAACAATGACGGGAATGAGCTTCATCGTAACTGCGTTGCTTTTATTATCTGTTTACGGTAATTTGGGGATAATATGGCCGATCGCTTTCTTGATCGCTTTGAATGCAACGATTTTAGAAAGTTTTTCCATGTGGGGTTTAGATAATTTCACCGTACCGCTAGGGAGTGCCGCTTTAGCTTTTATGTTGTGCCAATGGTTGATTTAATTTCTCTTCTGTTATGGGAAATCGTAAATCACTAATAATCTGTTTCATCACGCTGGCAATGGGAACCGCTAATAATAATCCTAAAATTCCGCCAAGTTGCGCCCCAACAAATAGAGATATCAACAACCAGATGGGATTTAAACCGATCATATTTCCTGTAAGTTTAGGAGAGATGACATTATCAACAATCTGATTAACGATAGAATTGGCGAGAAAAAACTTAATTCCGATATCGAGTTGATTAAAACACAGCAATACTGTCAGGAAAAGACCTAAAATGCCTCCCACTATAGGGATCATAGAACTAATTCCCAAAGCAAAGGCAAATAAAAGAGCGTAAGGAACTTTCAAGAAGACAAAGATCACAATTAGAGCGACAATGGTAATACCCGATAGAATCAAACGACTCAATAGATAATCTTTAAAGGTTTTTCGAGTATATTGAGGTATTTTACGATCCCAAGGTTCAGGAAACCAACTTAAGATCCCTCTCCAAAATTCCTCACCCCCAATCAGGAAAAAAATTGTAAAAACTAAGATAATTAAAGTATTAAAAACACTATTGATCGTCCCTGCCAACAATCCTAAAACTTGACTCCCTAGTAATTCCAAACGCTCAAAAAATCTTTGAGAAGAATTAACAACAATTTTACCAACATCAAAAGGAAGTTTCGTGAGGATGGGTTGTTGGGATAAAGCTTGTAAGTCTTTTTGTGTCTGTTCTACCCATTGTGGCGCACTGGCAAGTAAATCACTGAGTTGTTTGATAATTAAAGGAATCAGGATTAGAGCAGATGAACTAACGATGAGGAAGGTTAATAATAAAATGAGGGTTATGGCCAAACTTCTTCTAACCCCCTCTTGCTGCAAGAGTTTAACTGCTAGATCCAGCAAAAAGGCTAATAAATTGGCAATAATTAGAAAATAAACTAAAAGTTGGAAATACTTGAGTAATAAAACAATTAACAACCCATTTAAAAAAAATAGGGGAAAAAGAATTGCTAACCTTAACCATTTGGGAAAGGTGAGAAAGGTTTTATACATCCAACATCCTCAAGAAGTTAGCCTAATCTTTACTGTATTTTGATAAATTTGTCAAGTTTCTATAACGCAATTTTTTATGAGCAATGTGATTAGAAACGTGAAGAACTATTCTAAGTTAGCGCGGAAATCTTTAAAAGGTTCTGAGTGAAATATTATTTTGGTTTTAAGAACATATTTACTACTTCGGCGACAGGACGACCTAAACCATCGACTTGATAATTCAAGATCTGCATATCTTGGGCTGAAATCTTGCCCGCTAATTCATCAATAGCTACCCGTATTTTAGGATATTTGTCAAGTATTTTTTGATTAAAAATGGGAACCGCTTCATATGGTGGAAAATAGTGTTTATCATCGTCTAGTATTACTAAATTTAAGACTTTGATTAAGCCATCGGTCGAGTTTCCCGCGACTAAATCCACTTGTTTTTCTTCTAAAGCGCGGTAAATCAAACCTAAATCCATTGCTTGCGGGGGTTGAGCAAATTTCAGATTATAGGTTTTAGCTAAACCAGGGAAACCGTCTTCTCGATTGAGAAATTCATAACCAAAACCTGCTTGCCATTGCGGGGTATATTGACCGACTTGCGACAGTTTGGTGAGATTATATTTTTGGGCATCTTCAGAACGGATAATAATTGCAAAAGTGTTATTAAATCCTAAACTGGGAAACACTTCTAACTTAAATTGTTCTAAGTAGGCTTGTTTGACTTTTTGAAAAACAGTTTTCGCATTGCTTAAAGGGGGTTGTTTTAAAATCGCTGTTAGGGCCGTTCCTGTATACTCAACATAGCCAGCCAATTGCCCTGATTTTACAGCTTCGTGACAAATCCCTGTACCACCTAAATTTAATTGTCGCTCAACCTTTAAACCCGTTTTCTTCTCGATTTGTTGGGCTAACATTTCCCCTAAGATGACTTGTTCGGTAAAATTCTTAGAACCAATCACGATTGGAGTGCTGCTCGATAGTTGAAATACTAATGTACTCAGTACTGCAGTACTTATCATCAATCCTGTAATTAGTAAAATTGATTTTTTATTTTTTTTACGTCCTGTTTTAGTGAAGGATTTTTCTAACCAACCAATGAACCCGTCTGCAATTAACGCCAAAATAGCCGAAGGAACTGCACCTGCTAGAATCAATTGATTATTAACCGTCGCAATACCGCGAAAAATAAAAACCCCTAAACCCCCTCCCCCAATAGCAGCAGCAATCGTTGCGATACCGACACAAATCACTGTAGCAATGCGAACCCCTGCTAAAATAACACCCATCGCTAAAGGTAATTCGACTCTCAATAAAACTTGTCGTTCCGTCATTCCCATCGCCCTAGCCGTTTCTTGAATAGAGGGTGCAATACTTGTAATTCCAACATAGGTATTACGAATGAGTGGGAGTAAAGCATACAAAGCAAGGGCGACAATTGCAGGTACTTTGCCAATACCACCTAAGAAAGGAACCGAAATTAGAAAACCAAATAGTGCAAGACTAGGAATTGTTTGAAGCGTATTCGCAACTGCAAGAACGGGTTTAGCCAAATTAGGACGACGTGTAATCAGTATACCTAAAGGAATGCCCAGAGCGATCGCAATACTCATCGCCACACCGACTAACAATAAATGTTCGAGGGTTCTTAAACCAATTTCGGGGGCATAGCGAATCAAAAAATCAGGCATAATTTTTTAGACAAGCAAGATAGCGTCTAGCTTCCTCATGAGTATCTCGTAAAAATTCATCAGGGGTTCCTAGACTGACTAATTCTCCTTCATACATTAAACCGATTCGATGTCCTAAAAACAAAGCTTCTTGTATGTCGTGGGTCACAAAAATAATCGTTTTCCCTAACTGTGATTGTAAATGTTTTAATTGCTGTTGTAAGTCTAAACGAGTAATCGGGTCAAGTGCGCCAAACGGTTCATCCATCAATAAAATTGGAGGGTCAATTGCTAAAGCCCTTGCTACACCCACTCTCTGGCGTTGTCCTCCTGATAGCTCATGGGGATAGCGATCGGCGAATTGTGTGGGTTCTAGTCCAACAAGATGCAATAATTCATATACTCGGCTTTTTGTGCGTTTTGCTGTCCAATTTTCTAGAGATGGAATCAACCCTACATTCTCCGCGATACTGAGATGGGGAAATAAACCGATTTCTTGAATCACATAACCAATACTACGCCGCAATTGAATCACATCCCATGTTATTGTAGAACGTCCATTTACAATCACTTCTCCTTTACTCGGAGTTAGCAGACGATTAATCATCTTTAGTGTCGTCGTTTTTCCGCTTCCACTCCGTCCTAATAAAATCAACGCTTCACCTTGCCCAATCCTAAGATTAAGATTAGAAAGTAAATAACGGTTGTTAATTCGATAATTTACATTTTGAAATTCAACGATAGTATTGTCAGGACGCATGGGGATGATTAATCAATTGATTTATGAGCTATTTTAGAAAAAGAGTTATTAGAGCGATTGACATCATGAAACAAACATTTACAGCAAGCATCTGGTCAGAGGGTGAGTGGTTTGTTGCACAGTGCTTAGACATAGATATTGCTAGTCAAGGAAAATCAGAAGCAGAAGAATTATTCAATCTTGGAGAAGCTTTAGAATTACATTTTGAATTTCCCCAAGCTACCTTAGTTCTTCAGTTAAAAATCGAGGTATAAGTTAGTATCGAATAGTAAATAAATTTATTAAACTATATTTCTTTTTCAATTCGTTGACGTAAAGCTTCTTCTGCTAAAGAAATATTTTGTTCAATGGGTTGACCGTCTTCACTGTATAAAGGAGGCATTAATACCCATTTTAAACTAGGATGATGAAACAAAGCCCGTATCGCTTCTTCATCCTCTCGATGTGCTAAAACATAGGCACGCAGTTCCTCGATCTTCATCCGTTCAAAATTAGGTTTCATTGAACAGACCTCCAATATCCATTAGGGGGAACGATAATTTGAATGTTATCTCCAGCCAGTATATAAACTTCTCCTATTTTTGTATCAAAGCGAAAAAGTTTAATATCTAGATAGTAATTAGATAACATTTGGCAAACTCTTAGACAGGCTTGAGCTTGTAAATTTGTCGGATTAATATCTAGTTCCTCAATTGTGACACAAACAATACAATACAGATCTCACATGGAGAAAGTAAGTCTTGTGACAAAAATTTAGATTGATATAGTATTCCCATACTAATCGAGTTCAGATAAAGTAGAGAAAAGCATTTTCATTCAAAACCGTGACACCGACACCTGAGATTCAACAACGCGCTAATCAACTCAGAGAACAGCTACAAAAGGCGAGTTATGCCTATTATGTTCTAGACAATCCGATTATGGAGGATGCAGTCTATGATCAGTTATATCGAGAATTACAAGAACTCGAAAACCAATACCCTGAACTGATTTCGCCAGATAGCCCTACGCAACGGGTTGGTGACCAACCAGCATCACAGTTTCTTTCGGTTCGCCACAATATCCCGTTATACACTCTAGAAAATGCTTTCAACATGGCAGAATTTGCCCAATGGCAGGAGCGATGGCGTAGACAATCCCCCACTCAAAAAGACGCTGATTATGTCTGTGAACTTAAAATAGATGGCTCTGCAATGGCGTTAACCTACAAGAATGGCGTATTAGTTCGCGGTGTCACGAGAGGCGATGGAATCACGGGAGAAGATGTCACGCAAAATGTTCGCACAATCCGATCGATTCCTTTAAGATTAAACTTAGATAATCCTCCTCCAGTCCTTGAAGTCAGAGGAGAGGCATTTTTACCCCTAGATACTTTTAATCAAATTAACCAAGAACGAGAACAGTCAGGAGAAGCGTTATTCGCTAACCCTCGTAATGCAGCAGCTGGAACTCTTCGACAACTTGACCCGAAAATTGTTGATAAGCGACGTTTACAGTTTTTTGCCTATACGTTGCATTCTAACCAAACGCCTAAAACCCAGTGGGAATCCCTAGAATCTTTACAACAAATGGGTTTTTTAGTCAATCCTAACCGTAAACTTTGTCCGTCTTTAGACGCAGTACAAGAATATTACCAAAATTGGGAAACTGAAAGACGTAACTTACCTTATATGACGGATGGAGTCGTGGTTAAGATTAATGATTTTGCGCTACAAGAACAATTAGGCTTTACCCAAAAGTTTCCCCGTTGGGCAGTAGCATTAAAATATCCCGCAGAAGAAGCCCCGACGGTTGTTTTAGAGATTAGCGTCAATGTCGGACGGACTGGCGCGGTGACTCCTTTAGCGATGATGAAACCTGTTCTACTCGCAGGAACCACCGTACAAAAGGCTACTTTACATAATAGCGATCGTATTACTGAATTAGACATCCGCATCGGTGATACAGTTATTATTCGCAAAGCAGGTGAAATTATTCCCGAAGTCTTGCGGGTTATTCCCGAACTTCGTCCCCCGAATAGTCAACCCTATCAAATGCCGCTACAATGCCCCGAATGTCGTTCTACTCTAGTTCGTCCCAAAGGAGAAGCAGTTACTCGTTGTATGAATAGTTCTTGTCCTGCTATTCTACGGGGTAGTGTTGTCCATTTCTGCACTAGAGACGCATTAGATATCAGAGGTTTAGGCGAAAGAATTGTTATTTTATTAATCGATAATGGTTTAGTGAAATCGATTGCCGATTTATACAGTCTAACCGTTGAACAAATTGCCGCCCTCGAACGCATGGGCCAAAAATCAGCCGAAAATCTGATTAATGCCATTAATGAAAGTAAAAACCAACCTTGGTCAAGGGTATTATATGGTTTAGGAATTCGCTATGTTGGAAGTGTCAACGCCAAAATTTTAACCGATAGTTTTCCTTCAGTCGAACAATTATCTCAAGCATCTGTCACTCAATTAGAATCAGTCTATGGCATCGGTTCAGAAATTGCTCAATCGGTCTATGATTGGTTTAGAGTTCCTGCCAATCAAACTTTAATACAGCAACTTCAAGCCGTCGGTTTACAGTTCAAAAATACTACCAAACCCGCAACAACTCAACAAACTTTAGCGGGAAAAACATTTGTTATTACAGGAACTTTACCGACACTCAAACGCAATGAAGCTAAAGAATTAATCGAAAAAGCTGGCGGCAAGGTCACAGGTTCAGTGAGTGCAAAAACCGATTATTTAGTGGCTGGTGAAGAAGCAGGATCTAAATTAGACAAAGCCATTGAATTGGGAATCACTCAACTCAACGAGACAGATTTATTAAAGCTAATTGGATAAATTGAATAAACAATTAATTCTTTTATTTTAACGGAATAGTAAACTACTTCATGCCTTTAAACTGTTCTTTTGCATTCTTAAACGCTTCTTTCATCACAGATTGAATTTTTTTCGGGTCAGGTTTTTTTCCTCCCATCAAATCACCAAAATAGACACACGCCCCCTCACCTAACGCTACAGTATAAGCAGCAGCCCACGAAGCAGCAATAAAACTTCCAAAACCAGGAACAAATTTAATCAATTCTCGTCCGATCGCTTGTGCAACAAATCCTCCTGCGATCGCACTCACGACCCCCCCCGCTTGAGAAGGGGTTAGCATTTGACCATATAGCTTACCCAAAACGCCCACCATTGATACTTGTAAGGCGGTTAGAACGGGCATCGTCGCCAAAGGGATCGGAACAGCAGCAACGGTAGCCGCAATGATGGCAAATGCTAGAATATAGCGTCTGGCAACATCTCGATACATATTACCAATGCGATCGCCCATTTTTTGATCCAGCAATTGATGAATGGTTCTCGCTTCGGCTTCGGGTAACAATTCGGCTAAACTATCTGTAAAGGCTTCAAGTCCATAAAATACAGGAGTATAGCCATCTTCTTCTAAAGTAAAATCAATTAAAACAGAGCGATCGTATAATCCTGTAAAATCTAACTTAATTTCGTCATAAGCCCGTTGAATATCGGCTAAATCGGGTGGATAGGCGGGATGATCTTCTAAATTAGCGGGATACAGTTCATGCAAACAAGTAACAGCGAGTAAACAGGGAATATTTGGATACTTTTGTCGCAACTGTTGAGCAATTTGACGTAGGGTATCTGTCGCAAAGTCATTAATTTTGATAGTTAAGATCAAAATTCTGGCGCAGTTGGTTTCCTGTTCTAATTCTTTGGTCAGTTCTTCTATAATTGTTTCGGTATTTTGTTTAACATCCCCTAAACCCACTGTATCCGTAAAAATCAGTAACGGTAAATCAACAGATGGATAAGCATAACGTTCGGTGTGTTGTGTGTGGGGGCGAAAACCTTGTCCAATAATATCAGCAGATACGCCCGTTAGTCCCCGTATAATTGAACTTTTACCGACTTGGGGTTTACCTAATAATAATGCTTCGGTTGTCGGGAGTTCTGAGCGAACTTTTTCTAAAATTTCGGCAACTTGTGTTTCATTGACGCTAAACCATTGAGTAAATTGTTCTAGAGGCAATTTCGTTAAGGTTTCAGTCGCAGTCCCAAAAACCTCAGTAATACGATTTGTAAAAGGGTTATTGAGGAGAGCCGCTTTAATTTTTTTGCCTTGTGGCTTGTTTTCTAAAGGTATTTCTGTTTCTTGTTGCTCAGTCATTGCGTCTTATCAAGATTAAGTTCCTTGCTATTCATATTCTATTCATTAGCTCGTTTTTTATAGATCGGTTATCCGTACCGAGATAGACCATTCTCTAGGTTATATCATTTTTCAAAAGTTATGCAAGAGATAGAAAGGTAGAGACGCGCCATGGCGCGTCTTTACAGAGGTTTGGTGTTTCTTACGATTATTGAAAATTGGTATTAGTTTCTCCCTTGAGATGGGCGATTTCTCATGAATTTTTTGTTAAGATAACCATTAAATCAAATAAAATCTGCTTGATTTATGAATAAAGATAAAATTAGACAGTGGACTAATTTAATAGCTATTATCGCTGCGTTTCTAGTTAATACCGTTACTAACATTGTTCCCGTTGATGGAATAAGTATTAAAGATATTGCTAATAATTATTTTGAGAATGTTCTGGTAATCCCGGCTAACTATGCCTTTGCCATTTGGGGAATCATTTATTTAGCTTTAATTGCTTTAGGAATTTTTCAAGCGTTACCCGATAATCAAGATGATCCTCGGTGTCGCCAGTTAGGTTATTGGTTGACGGTAGGCAGTATTGCTCAAATTGCCTGGGTCATCTTATTCCAGTATCGCTTATTTGTCCTGTCTTTGATCGCGATGATAACGATCCTCATTCCTCTAATTATTCTCTATACTCGTTTGGAAATCTTTACCAAACCTGTCTCTGCAAAACAAAAATGGTTTATTAATTTTCCCATTAGTATTTATCTCGCTTGGATTAGTGTAGCAACGATCGTCAATGTGGCTATTGCTTTAACCGATCTCAGATGGAATGGTTGGAATCTGGGTTTAAACACTTGGACAATTATTATATTACTGGTGGGAACTGTTTTAGCAGCTTTAGCCATCATCCAAAGAAAGGATATTACTTTTGCAGGTGTGTTTATCTGGGCGTTTATTGCGATCGCACTACGACATTTAGAGATTTATGTAATAGCAGGAACAGCAGTCGGTTTAGCTTTAATTTTACTGATTCTTGTTGCTAGAGAGAAATTCAGACAAAAACGTACAACTTATGATCGTCGTCAGATGAATTAATGATAGATTACCATTAGAAATTTAGACATGGTAATCATGCAAGTTGGCTTTGAAAAGTTTACAGTACATAAACGCTTTCCTTTAACCATTAGTCGCGGTACAACGGCTGAAAATACGAATATTTGGGTGTGTCTACAAGCAGACGGAATAGAAGGATGGGGAGAAGCTTCACCTTTTTCTATTGTCCAAGAAACGAAAAAAGATACTGACCGAATTATTCAAGAATTAAAGCAGATTACGCCGATTTTAGAACAATTCCATCCTTTAGAACGCCAGCAAATCGAAAAAGTTCTACATCAATATCAGATTTCATCAACCACACGCGCTGCAATTGATATGGCACTCTATGACTGGTTGGGAAAACGTGCTGATTTGCCACTGTGGAAGCTTTTAGGACTAGATCGCCGAGAGATTGTACCCCTAAGTGTAACAGTCGGGATTAACACCCCAGAAGGCGCAAAAAAACGGGTTAGAAACTGGTTAGATTTGATGGATGTCAAACTGATTAAGGTTAAATTAGGTTCACCTGAAGGAATTGTAGCCGATCAAAAAATGCTACTCGCAGTCAAAGAAGAAGCATCAGATATTCCTTTGATGGTTGATGCAAATGGAGGATGGAATTTAGATCAAGCGTTACAGATGAGTGAATGGTTAGCCCAACAAGGTGTAATTTATATTGAACAACCTCTAGCAGTGGGTCAAGAACAAGATCTCTATCAATTGTATCAGCACTCGCCCCTACCGATTTTTGTCGATGAAAGTTGTTTTAGTAGTCAAGATATCCCCCGTCTAGCTTCCTTTGTACATGGGATTAATATCAAAATGATGAAAGCGGGAGGAATAAGCGAAGTCCTACGGATGATTGATATTGCAAAAGCTTGTGGTTTACAGGTAATGTTCGGTTGTTATTCCGATAGTAGTTTATCGAATACAGCGATGTCTCATTTATCACCTTTAGTAGATTATCTAGATTTAGATAGTCATCTAAATTTAATCGATGATCCATTTATTGGGGCAAAATTAGAGGAAGGAAAATTATTACCCAATGATTTACCCGGTTTAGGAATGACAAGAGTGATAAATCAATGCGTTTAACGTCTGATCACCGAGTTGCTATCTTACTTCATGAAGGAATTTCTGGTACACAGGGAAAAACTGGACTTGCTTATCTTCGCTATGGAGAATCATCTATTGTTGCAGTTATTGATGCCCAAAATACAGGACAATCTCTAGAGACATTGACTGGAATCCCTCAGAATATCCCAATTGTTGCTCATTTACAGGACGCTTTGCAATATAATCCAGATGTACTACTGATCGGGATTGCACCATCTGGGGGGATTTTACCCGATACTTGGTTTACTGAAGTTAAATTAGCAATCGAAAAAGGAATCTCGATCGTTAATGGTTTACATACCCCTCTATCACCTCAATTTCCCCACTTAAAACAAGATCAATGGATTTGGGATATTCGTCAAGAACCTTTAGGATTAAGAGTTGGGAAAGCAAGAGCAAAATCACTCTCCTGTCAGCGTATCCTGACTATAGGAACCGATATGAGTGTCGGCAAAATGTCTACCAGTATCGAACTTAACCGACTCGCTTTAAAAAGAGGATTGAAATCTAAATTTTTGGCGACTGGACAAGGCGGTATTATGATTTCAGGTGAAGGAATACCCCTAGATGCGATTCGTGTTGATTTTGCGGCAGGTGCAGTTGAGCAAATGGTGTTAGATTCTGGGGAAAATCACGATATTCTATGGATTGAGGGACAAGGTTCACTCTTACACCCTGGTTCGACAGCTACCTTACCGTTAATTCGCGGCAGTCAATCCACTGCACTTATTTTAGTCCATCGTTTCGGACAAGTCCATATCAAAGATTTACCCGATATTTTGATTCCTCCTCTAGCTGAAGTGATCAAACTGTATGAAATGGTGGCAACTGCTGGCGGAACTTTTGCCCCTGTTAAAATTAAAGGCATTAGTTTAAATACTTATCACCTAAACGAAGCAGCAGCAATCAATGCGATAGCTAAAATTCAAGAGGAGACGGGTTTACCTTGTACCGATGTCGTCAGGTTTGGTGGAGATATTTTGTTAGATGCAGCGTTAGAAACAAAGGTACAAGTTTAGAGTTTTTCAGGAAATTAAGATTATTGACACCTACTAATAATTTTGATATATGATGTTCAGTGTTCGGCTGTCTAGGTGTTTGTTGAACTTCCCTAATGACCTCTAAACTTTTTGAAAACAGAAAATTATCCCGTTTTGATCTAGCGGTAATGTTAACAGTGATTGCGTTATGTACTGCGATCGCATTAATTCTCTGGCATGGTGATCAAACACCTCTACAGATTAACTATTTTAGTTGGGCAAAAGAAAAAATCGGAGTACAAGATCGTTCTTTTACTCTAGGGTTTAATCGTCCTGTTGATCGAAAAAGTATCGAACAAAATTTAATGATTAACCCACCTTTACCAGGCAAAATCAGTTGGCAAGGAAATCAACTATTTTATACTCTAACTGAGTTACCTGTTTATGGCACCCAATATCAATTACAGTTAAAAGATGCCAGAGGTAGATTTAATTCTAATAAACTGTATGCTTTGAACGAAGTTTTTTACAGTCGGGATCGAGTTTTTGCATATATCGGTTTACAGGGTGCTGAACGCGGTAAATTAATCATCAGCACTTTAAATAAAACTAAAGATAAATTTACAACCGTTAAAAAAACAGTATTAACACCAGGGGATCTTGTTGTCACCAATTTTAAGGTTTATCCTGATGGGGAAAAAATTTTATTTTCTGCTTTCGATCCTGCTACTGTGGGGTTAGAGGTTCCTCAGCAACAACTTTTTACAGTAACCACAGGACTTAGTTTTAACACAACGACAAAAATACCCCCCATTGGAAGAATTCAAAGAATTTTGGATGCACAAACCTATCAAAATCTTAATTTTGATCTTTCAAGTAATGGTCAAACGATTATTGTACAACGTGTGAATTATAATAATCCTGCTGATGCGGGTTTATGGGTTATTTTAGAAGATGGGGAAATTAGACCAATTGGCATACGAGGGGATGAGTTTTTACTTTCTCCAAATGGTCAAAAAGTAGCCGTCTCTCAACCTGGTGGGGTTGCAATGATTCCTTTAACTAAAAATGGAGGTTCACCCCAGTTTTTATCAGGATATGAGAAAATTATCGGCTTTTCTCGTGATGGCACAAAACAGATTATTGTAAAACTTAATTATGACTATAGTCGATCCCTTTATCAAATGGATGAGCGTCAAGGAGTTCGAGGAATTTTTAGGACGACAAATTCAATTTTAGGCTGTCAGTTTGAACCCAGACAAGAAAAAACGTTATATTGTCTAAAAACAGATTTAGTAATTGGGGATGATAATCGGATTAAAGAAGAACCATATCTGACTATTGTAGACATCGCAACAGGTCAAGATTTACCTTTATTAGCTTTACCAAATTCTCAAGATGTACAGATGAGTTTATCTCCAGACGGAAAAGCTTTGTTATTCGATCAAGTCGTAGCCATTACTAATCAGACGAACAATAATTTAAGAGGTACTAATGAACCAACAATTGCTAATGGACAGTTGTGGATTTTTTCTACACCACAAAACGTTAATTTTTCGAGTTCCCTAAATATTACGACTCAAGAACTAAATACAGGTTTTAAACCCTGTTGGTTTCCTTAAAATTATTTTATAATTTTTATTAGGTATTTGCCGTGAAGTTTGGTCAGTGGCTTGGTTTTATTGTTTTTCTAGTTTCTCTGTATGTCTTGTGGGAAATTCGCCAGTTATTACTACTTATTTTTACTGCGGTTGTTTTTGTTGTTGCCCTCAATCGTATTGTCAAACAAATTCAACGATTTGGAGTTAGAAAAAACTTAGCAATTTTGCTCACACTCGTTTTAGGTATAATAATAACTATCCTGTTTTTTAGCTTAATTGTACCACCATTTTTACAACAATTTCAAAAGCTAATTGATCTTATGCCGCAAGCGTGGGAGCAAATTCGGCGAGCGTATACAATTTTAAGACAACAACAAACTGAACTAGAATGGTTACCACAAATCCCATCTCTTAGTGATATTATTCAACAACAAATACAGCCATTAGGAAGTAGAATATTTGCGAATTTCTTTGCCCTTTTTTCTAATTCTTTAACCAGGGCATTACAATTTCTTTTTGTGCTAATTTTGATGTTGATGATTTTGATTAGTCCCTCCAGGTATCGACAAAGTTTCTTACAACTATTTCCGTCTTTTTATCGCAAACGGGCTGATGAAGTAATGACCCTTTCAGAAGAGGCTTTAGGAGGATGGTTAGTTGGTATTTTAATTAGTTCTACGTTTGTTGGTCTTTTAAGTGGGTTGGGCTTGTTATTTTTGCAAGTAAATCTAGTTTTAGTTCATGCACTGATGGCAGGGTTACTGAATTTTATTCCCAATATTGGCCCGACACTAAGTATCGTTTTTCCTTTAATGGTTGTCTTGATTGATTCACCGATTAAAATTATTCCAGTTGTTGTTTTATATTTTATTATTCAAAATGTAGAAAGTTATTTATTAACGCCGACTGTGATGGCTAAACAGGTTTCTTTACTCCCTGCGATTACTTTAATGGCTCAAATTTTCTTTGCTCAAACCTTTGGCATTTTGGGTTTATTACTCGCTTTACCTCTGACGGTTGTTGCTAAAACTTGGTTAGATGAAGTTTTATTTAAAGATATTTTAGATCAATGGCAACTCAAACCTAGTTTTTTAAGTCAACAAAAACATGAAGACCAAACATCTCTTTAGATTAATCCTGGCTTTTATCTTAATGGGTACAAATTCTATTCCACTAAAAGCCCAACCGACAACAGTTTTAGAAAGAATACAAGAAACAGGATTAATTCGGGTAGGTATTCGTGAGGATGCTGTGCCTTTTGGTTATCGAAATTCAGAAAATAATTTATCTGGATTATGTTTAGATTTCGTTAATTTATTGCGAACTAGATTACAAGGAGAATTACAGCGCAATATCTTGAGTATTAAAATCTTTCAATCGACGCTGTTTAACCGTTATGATTTAATTCAAGATCAAGTGATTGATCTAGAATGTGGCCCCAATACCATTCAAACAGAATTAATTGAAGGTGTTAGTTATTCCAAACCCTTCTTAGTGACAGGGACTCAATTTTTGATTAGAAGACCAGAACGCTCTCAATTTAATTTTCAAGGTAACCTTGATGGACTAACTATTGGGGTTTTGCGAGGAACTTCAACTGAAGCGTTTATTAAAGAGAATTATCCTTCAGCAACGATTCAACAATTTCAAGGCCCCACAGGAAGAGTTAGAGGAATTCAAGCGGTACAACGTGAAACAATTGATGCTTTTGTTAGTGATGGAATTTTGTTAATTGGTGAAGCAATTTTACTTAGACTAAATCTTGATGAAGATTACGCAATTGTTCCCAATCGTCCCTTAAGTTGCGAATATTATGGCATGATTTTGCCCGCCAATGATCCACAATGGCAAACTATTGTTAATGAAACCATTGATGTAGCACGTTCAAAATTGATTATTGCAGACTGGTTTAGTATTGTTGATACCTATCTTCAAGAAACTAATCTTAATTGTCCAAATCTCGTTTTACAGTAATTTTACGGAGATTGCTCAGTTCTTCTTGAAAAGTTTATAAATCCCTTCCTAAAAATCACTTAGAATAACGGAACAATAAGAATGAGGATAGGGTTATGGAACGAGTCATGCATCACTTATCTATACTAATTGCGAGTACATCGATCGGATTATTTTTAATTTCTACTCTTTTAATCAATGCAGAACAACGTAATATTACTGAAACCTTATCTGAGGAAACCTCTTTATCCTCAGTTTGGCTAAAATAATCCCTAACCCATCGATGGGCGGTAAATCACACTTCCAGCCGCTAAAAAAGTGTGAAAAAATGTAAAGTAAAGCATTTAGATAAACGGTCATCGTTATGGTGTTATTTGGATTTGGCAAAAAATCGACTCTCCCTAAACCCGAAGAAGCTTTACCTGGACGTTCTCAACAGATGTCCGTTCCAGCAAATCATTATGTGAATGGACATCCGCTAAAACCGCCTTTCCCCGAAGGTCTAGAAACTGCTATGTTTGGCTTAGGTTGTTTTTGGGGTGCAGAACGCAAATTTTGGCAGCTAGAAGGGGTCTATACGACGGCTGTCGGTTATGCGGCGGGGCATACTCCTAATCCTACCTATCAAGAAGTTTGTACTGGCATGACAGGTCATAATGAAGTCGTATTAGTCGTTTATGATCCTAAAGTGATTAGCTACGAAACCTTATTAAAAGTATTCTGGGAAAGCCATAACCCCACCCAGGGAATGCGTCAAGGAAACGATTCGGGTACGCAATATCGCTCAGGTATTTATACTTATAGTGATGAGCAAAAGAAACTTGCCGAAGTTTCCAGACAGATGTACCAAAAAGCTTTGAATGAAGCTAAATATGGCACAATCACCACAGAAATTTTAGATGCGCCAGAATTTTATTATGCTGAAGCGTATCATCAGCAATATCTTGCAAAAAACCCTAATGGTTATTGTGGGTTAGGGGGAACGAATGTCGAGTGTCCCATTTCTCTGAATGTTCAGTTAAATTAATTAGTTGTAGGGGTTTGGTCTTCAAACCCTTATTTAAACGGATTTGGTAACTTATACCCTACAAAATTTTCAGAAGGACATCTAAACCAACTTTTATCTTATTACTATCTCAAACACGACGACCCTCAAAATAGCCAAGCTCAATATAATGCTCCGTTGCTAGAGTAGGATTACCCCCATAAGCACCAGCCACATCAGGGTTTAAACTCATATAGGAAAATGGATCAAATGTGATTTGTCTCCCTTCATTGCGCCCAGAGAAGAGATAATGATTAGAGCCAGCTTCAAGATTATAGCTAAAGGCTTGAATCAAATCGCCGTGTGAGGCAATATAGCGATCGCTCGGAAATAAATTCGGGTTTCTGCCTTCAAGGAAGCCACTTGTAATGTAATGTTGTGTAGCCGCTTCTGTATTGGTTCCATAGACACCTAAGAGATCATCATAAGAATTGAGATAACGCGCTGGGTCAAAAGATGTGGTAGAACGACCCTCAAAATAACCACTTGTAATATAGTGTTGAGTTGCAGCAGCCGTATTTAAACCGAAAACAGGGATTATATCAGTATTAGAAGCCACATAACGATAGGGGTCAAAACTATCCGTACTCCTGCCTTCAAAAATGCCATAGCTGTAGTAATGATTTAAGAGTGCAGGTAAATTGTTGCCAAATACTGGAATTAAATCTGGATTTGAGGCCCCATATTCGGCAGGATCAATAATGTATTCAAAGGCACCGATATCAACCGTTCCAACAATCCGAGGATAACCACCCCCTCGTTGATCATAGGGAATCAGTTCACCTGTATTACCATTACCATTCAAGTCAAAGCTATCGGCACTAACTAAAGCGTTATTCCCCCTATCAATCGCGGGACTCCCTTCGAGAAGTGCATGAGTTAAGGTGATCCCACCATTATTCTGTAAAGGCCCAAGTCTTGCATTAGGGTTAATAATATCTGTGCCTGTTCCCAGTGTCCCCCCTAAATCTTGTTCAATACGACCAATTAAGTTATTAGCATTGCCATTCATGTCGCCATCAAGATCGCCAAAAACACCGATAAAAACAGCAACATCTGGATTTTCATCACTAAAATTCCCTGCAACGATCGTATTTTTTAAATTAACGGTTCCTCCATCAACATAAATACCACCACCTTGAGTTGGATCAGAAAATTCAGTTGTAGAAATATTATTAGTAATGGTGCTGTTAGTAACGTTAACCAGTCCTTCATTAACAAAAATCCCTGCTCCACCATCATCGACTCGATCTAAATTACTGCTAATGGTCGTGTTATTTAGTCCTAATGTGCCGAAAAAGTTGTAAATTCCTCCGCCTAGATTGTAACTGATTGTGCTACTGAGGATGGTTGATGTAGCGTTACTGGCATAATTAGCCAATCCTACCCCTCGATTGTCGCTGATGGTTGTATTGATGAGGAAAAGGGTTTTTTCGTTAGAGATTCCTCCTGCTAAAGACGTTGAGCTATTATTAACAACAAAACTATTGACAACAGTCAATGTACCTTCATTAAAAATTCCACCACCACCACCACCGCCAAAACTGGTCGGATCTAAGCTAGTATTACCTGTAACGATCGTATTCGTGATCAGCCCTTGACTTCCTAAAGTAATTTGAACACCACCGCCTTCAATAATGCTCGATCCTCCAGTAATAATTAAATTATTGAGAACTAAAGTGGATCTTTCATCATTATCAGAAGTCCCAACCGTAACAACTCGATCTCGTGTGACTAGACGTGAAGCATCAATGATTGCGGGCTGTCCTTGAGCGACAATTGTTACATTAGCTCCATTGATAATATTTAAGTCTCCACCTTTCGTATCATCATTAATCGATGCTGCTGTCAGTTGATAGGTCGCTCCACCTGTTAAATTGATCACATAAGCATTATTCGGATCATTATTAGCGATGATAATGGCATCTCGAAGCGATAAACCATTATCTGCACTTCCATCATTTTGATCGTCTGTTGTATTAACAAATAGTTCAGTCATGTTCAAATAATAAATTGATTGGACAATCTTGCGTTTTGACTCGCGGTCAACCTAAAGTAGATCTTCCTGCATTGAATTAATTTATAAAATATCCAAAAGAAATAAAACTAAAGTGATTTCTATTCAATGTTGTCTCTAAAAATAGTAAACATCTCTTGAAGGAGCATTCCTAAACAAAAAATAAAGATTTTTAGCTTACAATTATATATAGATTCTCTTTCTTACTATGACGCAAATATCCCCATTTCCCCTCAATGTAGAGATTAAAGGTCAAGGTTATCCCATTCTTTGCTTACATGGACATCCAGGCTCAAGTAAAAGTTTATCTGTATTTACGGATCATCTGGCTCAACAGTATCAGACGTTTGCGCCAGATCTTAGAGGTTACGGAAATAGTCGCTATCAGGGTAAGTTTAAGATGCAGGATCATTTAACGGATCTCACTGCACTATTAGACCAATATCAGATCAAAGAATGCTGGTTACTAGGATGGTCTTTAGGGGGAATTTTAGCACTAGAATTAGCTCTAGCCAACCCAGAACGTTTTAAAGGATTGATTTTAATTGCCTCAGCAGCGCGTCCCTTTGGCAATCATCCGCCGATTCGATGGTATGATTTGGTATTTACAGGAATTTCGGGTTTAATTAATGCAGTCAAACCAGGATGGCAATGGAATATTGATACCTTTGGCAAACGATCGCTGTTTCGTTATCTGATTACACAGCAAACACCACAAGCCTATAATTATATCGCCTCTTATGGAACGCCTGCATATTTACAAACCTCTCGCGCTGCTGAAAAAGCTCTCTTTGAAGCCTTGGGTTTAGGTTACAATCGCTTAAAAGATCTAGAACTTCTACAGATGCCTTGTTTGGTTTTAGCAGGTGCGGACGATCGTCATATTACCAGTCGTTCAAGTCAAGAAACAGCAGAACATTTAAAAAATTGTATTTGGAAATGCTACCCTGATACAGCACATTTATTTCCCTGGGAAATACCTGAGCAAGTTTTAAATGATATTGATCATTGGTTAAAAATCAATCATCAATAGCAAACAAACTTTTAGAACTACTCTAAGACAGTAAATTCGAGAACATCGTGAGTTCCACCCCGCAAAGTAGAATCAGTTTGTTTACCTCGTAGACGTTTATTTAAGAATGTTTCTAAAAATCCTTGAATCGCACCCAAAGTATAAGTACAATTACGTTTAGAGCCTTGGGGTTCACCCGCCGAGCAAATGGTTTCTTTGGTGTGAACTTGGTAAACATCTCCGACTTGAAGAATTTGATCAACGATGCACAAGCGCGTCCCTTCTTTTCCGATCGCTTCATTGACTTTCACTTGAATTTCATCCATCGTCATATTATCGGAAGCTTTCACTAAACCCAGAGATTCAGCTAATTGTTTACCGCGCTTTCTTCCTGCTGCGACTAATGCGATCATTGCCGCTTTTTCTCCTAACGCATCTTCTAAACCGATAACAATTGCTTTTGTGCAAACAATACTACTAAAGTCGCCTAAATCGGGTCGTAGTAATTCTTGAGTAACTGGCATAATGTTCTACCTTTCATCATTACTATAGCTTCAACGAATCTTGATGTGATTCAGTTTTGATTTTTATCATAATCATTTATATATTTAGATGAAACTGAGTATTTACTGATTTTATGTGTTTTTATGTAAAGGAAATTTTGCTTAAAAAGAATATTTTACTAATAAGTGGTTTTTCGCAAAGGACAGGTGTGGGTTTAAAGAATGAAAATAACGATTAGTTTATTCCTCAAGACGGAAGGTACCTAAAATCTGATTCGTTATTCTGAAGAAAATACAGCAAATTTAAGTTTAATCGCTTCATCTCAATGGAGTCATAAATCATGGCAGAGAATACGCATCATAACGACGAAACCATGTCAGAAGAAGTGGCACAAAATACGGGTCTCAGAACAGCCGCCATTAATTCTGATCCTAGCATTTCTAATGAAGAAGCCCGCAATGCAGCCGCAGGAGAAGCCCCTAATGCTTCTGGTGGAACCGCACCCAGCACCGCAGAAGATTACGTCCCTAGTCGCTCTGATCCTTATCCATCAAATCTTCCATCCTCTGATCATCCTCTTCCTGATGATGATGAGGAGCAACCCATTAGCTCTAATGAAAAAGATGAGCAGTACGCCCATTAACCATACTAATCGAATAAAAAAGAGGAAAAAACATGAGTGAAAATCTTAAACGTGCGGTTGGCATATTTAGTGACCCCCAAATTGTTGAAGACGCACTGAATGAGTTAAAAGCGTCTGGTTTTGATATGGATAGGGTTTCTGTAATTGCTAAACAGATCGATCATGATACCCAGTTTGCTGATGCTCAAGTCAGTGGACACGTTGGTAGTAAAGAGGTTAAGGGGACGGCAGGAATTGTTAAAGATACGGCGATGAGTGGCGTAATAGCAACCTTTTTAGTCGGTTTGAGCAGTCTTGTTTTACCGAGTATTGGCCCTGTAATAGCTGCGGGAACGGCTGCAATTGCTCTTGTTGCTACCGTAGTCAGTAGCGGTGTTGAAGCATCATCAATCGGTGATTTAGTCAAGGCTCTTGTTGATACTGGCATTCCCGAAGAAGATGCTAAAATCTATAGCGATCGTCTAATTGCGGGTGATCCTTTGATTATCGTGGATAGCAATGCGGAAGATCTAGAACTTGCAGCAGGGATTTTAGAAAAGCGCAAAATTCAAAATTGGGCAGTTTATTCAAACAAAAATCCCTCACCAACTACATAAAACTTTACGATGTCAGTTTTATTCAGATAAGTGAAACTCTTCTACTGATTCTTGACGATGAATCCGAATTTGAGTTAAACGAGGGCCTTGGGCGGCGACAACTGCGAATTCTAAATTATTATAGTTATAAATTTCTCCTTGATGAGGGATTTTTTGCACTTGATAAAGTAAAAAACCGCCCAATGTTTGATATTCATCGGTGACAGGTAAATCGAGATTTAAGGCTTTATTTACTTCTTCTAAATTCATTTGTGCCTGCACTAAAAAAGTATTTTCGTCGATCTTGTGAACATCAACAGGCTCTAAATTATGATCATCCGATTCCGAGCCGATAATTTCTGCAATAATGTCTTGGATCGTGATTAAACCTGATGTTCCGCCAAATTCGTCGGTCAAAATCACCATTTTGGCGTTAGATGTCTGCATGATCGACAATAATTCGCTTAAAGGGATTGATTCGGGATAAAAATTAACAGGTTTAATCCAAGAGTGTAATAAAGTGTCATTAAGAATTCTACCTTGAGCTAAAGGTAAAGCTAAATCTTTAAATTCAATAACGCCTTTAATCTCATCTAATGAGTTTCCTTTAACTGGATAGCGAGAATAGCCACTAATGGAAACTTCTTCTAATAAGTCTTTAAAGGTAGCCTCTTTTTCTATAGCCGCGATTTGAGTTCGTGGAATCATAATTTCTTCGGCTGTTACTTCTTTGAATTCAAATACATTATTAATAATTTCTCGTTGATCTTCTTCTAAACCCATTGAGACTTCATTGGTACTAATCATTAATTGTAATTCTTGTGGAGTAACGCGATCGTGCCATCGTGTATCCGATGAACGAATTCCCAATAAACTGAGAAAAAAACGGGTCGATTGATTTAAAATCCAAATAAAAGGATTAAACACCTTAGCAATGACCCCAATGGGTAAGGCTAAAATTTTAGCAAGTTTTTCGGCATAGATTAAAGCGACTGATTTGGGGCAAAGTTCGCCTAAAATAATCTGTAAATAGGCAATTAAGAAAAATGCGATCAGGATTGATAAAGCATGAGAATAAAACTCGGATGTTTTTGGAGATAGTGGCAGGCGTAAGATACAATCTTTGACTAAAGCTGCCATCGTACTTTCTCCGATCCACCCCAAAGCTAAACTAGAAAGTGTAATGCCGAGTTGAGTGGTTGATAAAAGACGATCTAAACTTCTTTGTAATGATTGTACCGTTTGGGCTAATAGATCTCCGCTTTCTACGAGTTGTATAATTCGAGAACGCCGTACTGAAACAATCGAAAATTCTGCTGTTACAAAAAAAGCATTGAGAAAAATTAATAAGAAAACTAAAGATAATCTTAAGATAATATCGTCAGTAGTCATTTAGATATAAGAGATAGTCTCTTGAATTCGGATATTTTTACAGACAATCATTAATTTACTATTGCCTGTACAGATGAACTAATTGGAATATTAGAGATGTCAAGTTTGAGTTTTTGTTCAGGGTAGTCTGTTAATTTTAAAGAGATTAATTTACTATTTTTTTCAATTAAAGCGATCGGAATTTCTACCGTTCCTTTAAAGGTTTCTCCATTAGCAGGTATTTCACTCGGTAAGCCTTCGGTTATCGCACTTAAAATTTGCCCTTGATTATCTTGAACTTCTAAAAAACTGTAGAGAAATTGTACGGTTTGATTCCCTTCATTTTTAAGACTAATATCAAAAATCAGAGAGTCTCCTTGATAACTGGCTTTCGTAATCTCTAAAGTCATTTTTTGATCTTGAACTTTTAAAGGAAAATTGATAGTAAGATCTTGAGTTTTGGGGGCTGTGGCTTCAATTTTTTCAGCTTTAGGGACGGATTCAGAATTATCGGCTTTTTTTGGCTCATTTTTATCTAATGATTTCTTTTTTTGATTTTGAATGTAAACTTCTACTTTTTTAATAATTTGCTTTTCATTAACGGGTTTAAAAGCTTGAGGGCGGGCTGACGGTGAAGCTGATGTTGAAAACTTCTTGCTAGGATTAACATCGGGGGAACTGACTCCTTTAATTGCCTCAGCCCCTAGTCTATAGGCTAACACAGCACTTCCGATGCCTGCTCCTAAAATAGCAACTAAGATAGCAAGTGTCAGTTGATATGTTTTAATTTTCATTTTCGCGATCGCCATTTGGACTAAAATACTCAAAGCTTAATTAAACAGGATATAATACACTGAGAATAATAACCAGGGTTGGCCGAGCGGTTGAGGCAGCGAACTCATAATTCGCGCAAGGCAGGTTCAACTCCTGCACCCTGGATCTTTACACCCTAGCTCAAAGAGTCGAACCCGTAACAAAATGTAACCAACGGTTAGGGACTTAAATAAGAAGGATCATCTAGAATCGAACTATTAAAAGGATTAGGTGCATCCTGAGTTCTCATACGTGGCTTACTAAATTCTTGCTCTTTGAAATAAGTATATAATGCTCCTACAAGTTTTCCATCTCTAGCAATGAGATTATCGAGATACGAGCCAGGGAAAGTCCGTGCGCCAAATATATTGTTAATTTGTCCTGAAATGCCCGTAATATCATGAAAGGTTCCAGTATTGTGATAAAAAGCTCGATTAAATAACGGAGAAAGATTATTATTGAGCATACCACCATCTAGGGTAGCCGAAAAATTACCGTCACTGAGTTGTGTATCTTCCTGTTGGGCGACTTCAAAGGAAACTTCATCGGCTCTAACCCCAGGGGCTAAAATAAGAGAGGTTGCTAAAAGACTGGGAATCCAAAGACCCAGATTTTTTCTAATGGCCATCATTTGCTCCAGATGTTTAAAGATGTTAAGAAAGTTGATACAATTTCATCAGTTTTGTTAGGTATCTTACGTGAATTTAACTAAGTAAATTTATCGAAAATTCTAATCAAACCCTAGATGAAATGTTTAACGTTTCTTGACCCAATTGTAGCCGATCAATTAATAAAATTGAGTCAAATTCAATGATATTTTGAACCCCAAAAATTGAAATTTATGTCTAATTTTCCCGTAGCGATCGCAACTCCTCCCACCCTCCGTGAATTTCTACTCAATTTACTGCTTCAGTTAGCTTATCGAGAAGGTGAATTTGTCCTATCTTCTGGTAAAAAAAGTTCTTATTATATCAATGGCAAAGAAGTCACTCTCAATGCTGAAGGAGCTTTGGCCATCGGGCGTTTAATCTTGCCACTCTTGCCCCCACAAACCGAAGCCGTTGCAGGATTAACATTAGGAGCAGATCCCATTGTTTCGGCGGTAAGTGTTGTTTCAGCTTATGAATCGCGTCCTATCCCAGCCTTAATTATTCGTAAAGAAGCCAAAGGTCACGGAACAAAAGCGTATATTGAAGGCCCCACACTCGCGGCGGGTGCTTTTGTTGTGGTTCTAGAAGACGTTGTAACCACTGGAAAATCAGCCTTACAAGCCGTTGAACGCTTAAAAGATGCAGGATATGTTGTTGAACAAATCATCGCTTTAGTAGACCGAGAACAGGGCGGAGGTGAGCTTTATGAGTCATTGGGGCTTAAATTCCAAGCTTTGTTTTCGATTCGCGAACTACAACAACGGTATCAAGAGTCGTCAGTTAGTAATTAATAATGGTTAGGATAGCTAAGGAACTGCTCATTTAATTTATCAATATGGGATTTTTAAGAACCATTATCGGTTTGGCGATGGCTTTAACTCTGTGTATATCGAGTTGGGGTTTATTGCCCTCTCCTGGAATTGCACAAGAAATCAATCCTTATCTTAAACAAGCCACTGAGCGAGTTAGAGAATTTACCCTCGATAACGGGCTAAAATTTATTGTCATGGAAAACCGTGATGCTCCCGTTGTTTCCTTTTTTACCTATGCAGATGTGGGGGGAGTCGATGAACCTGATGGCAAAACAGGGGTGGCTCACTTTCTGGAACATTTGGCCTTTAAGGGGACTAGAGAAATCGGTACCACTGATTATCAGGCAGAAAAAGTCATTTTAGACCGTCAAGATCAAGTTTATGACCAGATACAAGCCGCTAAAAAATCAGGTAAGTCCGCAGAAGTTAAACAATTAAGTCAAGAATTTGAAAAATTACAAGCACAAGCTAATCAATTTGTCAAGCAAAATGAATTTGGTCAAATTGTCGAACGTTCGGGCGGTGTTGGCTTAAATGCGGCGACTTCGGCTGATGCAACGGTCTATTTTTATAGCTTTCCAGCGAATAAATTAGAACTGTGGATGTCCCTCGAATCCGAACGCTTTTTAGAACCTGTGTTCCGAGAATTTTATAAAGAAAAACAAGTCATTCTCGAAGAACGTCGTCTCAGAACCGATAATAATCCAGTCGGTCAAATGATTGAAGCATTTATCGACAAAGCGTTTACAAAACATCCCTACAAGCGTCCCGTGATTGGTTATGACGAAGATATCCGTAATTTGACTCGTGAAGATGTGACACAGTTTTTTAACGCTTATTATCCACCCAATAATTTAACAATTGCGATCGTTGGTGATGTCGATGCCGCTAAAGTAGAAGAATTAGCGAAGATTTATTTTGGTCGTTATACGGCAAAACCCAAACCTAACGAAAACATCTCTATTGAACCGCAACAAACCGCATCAAGAGAAGTTGATTTAACTCTACCTTCCCAACCTTGGTACTTTAAAGGGTATCATCGTCCAGAATTGAATCATCCTGATAATGCGATATATGAAGTGATTACGACTTTGATGAGTAATGGCAGAACATCGCGTTTGTATCGTTCTTTGGTTGAAGACAAACAAATCGCGTTAGTTGCACAGGGATTTAATGGTTTTCCAGGGGATAAATATCCTAATTTAATTTTGTTTTATGCGATGACTTCACCTAATGGAACCCTCGAAGAAGTACAAAAAGCATTAAACCAAGAAATTGAACGTCTTAAAACTGAACCCGTCTCCGAAAAAGAATTACAACGGGCTAAAAATCAACTACGGGCGCAACTCCTGCGTACTCTCAATTCTAATTCGGGAATGGCACAAGCCTTAGCCGAATACGATGTTAAAACAGGAAGTTGGCGCAATTTATTTAATCAAATCGATCAATTTTCGGCGGTTAGTGCTGAAGATATTCAACGTGTCGCTATTTCTACCTTTAAAGAAGAAAATAGCACGATCGGACGCATTCAACCCGCACAATAAATAAGGATCACATCTATGCAAAAATCGTTTAAGCGTTTTCAGTGGTTAAGTATATTTGTATTAGTTTTGGTGATGGTTTTAACTCTGCGTTTACCTGCTATTGCCCAAACTCCTAGACAATATGATGAGATTACCTTTCCTCCTTTACCCGAAATCAAGATCCCAAAATACGAACGCTATCAACTCAAAAATGGCATGATTATCTATTTAATGGAAGATCATCAACTTCCGTTAATTAGTGGTAGTGCGTTGATTCGGACTGGTTCACGCTTAGAACCTACAGAAAAAGTCGGTTTAGCAGAATTGACAGGAACCGTGATGCGTATCGGAGGAACTCAGTATCATACACCTTCCCAGGTCAATGAACTCCTTGATCAAAATGCTGCTATTGTAGAAACATCGATCGGTACCTCGTCAGGTAGTGCCAGTTTTAACGCCCTCAAAGAAGACATTGAACCTGTCTTTGGACTCTTTGCCGAAATTCTGCGTTATCCTATTTTTGATGATAAACAACTGACACTCGCCAAAACGCAACAAAAAGGCGAAATTTCCCGCAGAAACGATGACCCAGGAGATATAGCAAGTCGAGAGTTCCAAAAGCTGATTTATGGTGAAAGTAGTCCCTATGCGCGGACGATTGAATTCACTACTTTAGATAATATCTCTCGTGACAATATTGTTGATTTTTATCAAACCTATGTACGTCCCGATGAAATCATTTTAGGGGTAGTTGGTGATTTTGAACCCCAACAAATGAAAGCCCTCATTGAAAAAACCTTTGCTGACTGGAAACCATCCGCAACCCCCCCTGGGATTAATATTCCGACAGCCTCACAAAAATATGATAGGGGTGTTTTCTTCGTCAATCAACCGCAACTAACCCAAAGTAACATTCTAATTGGACATTTGGGCGGAAAATTGAACAATCCTGATTATCCAGCACTCAGCGTTATGAATGAAGTGTTAAATGGATTTGGTGGTCGTTTATTTAATCAACTGCGTTCACGTCAAGGATTAGCATATTCAGTGTATGGATATTGGAGTGCTAATTATGATTTCCCAGGAATGTTTCTTGCAGGTGGACAAACTCGTTCAGAAACAACCGTCACCTTTGTCCAATCGTTGCTTAAAGAAATCGAACGCATCCAAACCGAACCCATCACCGAACAAGAATTAGCACTAGCTAAAGACTCAATCCTTAATTCATTTGTCTTTAAATTTGCCAATTCTGGTCAAATTTTATCGCGTCTGATGAATTATGAATATTATGGTTATCCTGCTGATTTTATCTTTAACTATCAGCGCGGAGTACAAGCAACAACGATTTCAGATATTCAACGAGTCGCCCAACAATATCTCAAACCAGACCAAATTGTTACCCTGGTCGTCGGCAATAAACAAACCATTCAACCCCCATTATCCCAACTAGGAGGCGAGGTTAAAGTGGTCGATGTCACCATTCCTCAACCGAAGAGTTAAAATTTGCCAGTACATCGCGGTTAAAACCAACTGTAGAGACGTGCCATGGCACGTCTTTACGAGACAAGAATTCTAATACCTGATTTATCCAAAACGACCGCTAATATAATCTTTGGTTTGCTGATTTTCTGGCTGACTAAACATATGCTGTGTCCGACCAAATTCGACCAATTCACCCAAATACATAAACGCGGTATAGTCAGAAATTCTCGCCGCTTGTTGCATACTATGGGTCACAATTAAAATTGAAACTTGTTCTTTAATCAGACCAATTAATTTTTCAATACTGTTCGTAGCAATGGGGTCTAGTGCCGAGGTGGGTTCATCAAATAAAATAATTTCAGGCTCACTGACTAAAGCCCTTGCAATACAAAGACGTTGTTGTTGTCCCCCCGATAAATCATAAGCAGACGCACTTAAACGGTCTTTGACTTCTTCCCAAAGGGCAGCACCTCTAAGGGATTTTTCCACCTTTTCATCAATAAGATTGCGTCGCGTTTCTCCCCTGACTCGTAACCCATAGGCGACGTTTTCATAAATCGATTTCGGAAACGGATTCGGTTTTTGGAAAACCATACTAATCCGCATTCTAACTTCAATTGGATCAACCTGACGACCTAAAATATTCACCTCATCGACTGCAATTTGACCCTCATAGCGATTACCTGGGTAAAGGTCGTGCATCCGATTAAAACATCTTAAAAGCGTGGTTTTGCCGCATCCTGAAGGGCCAATTAAGGCGGTTACTCTTTTATCAGCAACCAACATATTAATCTTTTTCAGGGCGTGAAATGAACCATAATAAAAATCTAGATTTCTAACCTCGGCTTTGAGGGGTGTATCTAAAAATTCTTGGGCGAGATATGAAATATTTTCTACCATTTGATTCCCCTGCGAAAACGATAACGTAAAAAGATAGCTAACCCATTCATTGTTAGGGTCATGAATAATAAAACAGTTCCAGCCGCCGCCGCATTCACCTCAAATTCTGGTTCGGGACGCGATACCCAGTTAAACATCTGAATGGGCATCAAAGTAAAAGGGGCTTTTAACCATGCAAACGAAATAAACGGAAATTCGCTAGTTATCGGAGAATCGGGCAAAAAAGCAATAAAAGTCAAGGCCCCAATTGTAATAACGGGTGCAGTTTCGCCAATCGCACGAGATAAGCCGATAATAATTCCTGTCAGAATACTACCAAAAGAATAGGGCAAAATGTGATCCCAGATCATCTGCCATTTACTCGCCCCCATTGCATAAGCGGCTTCCCGTAAGCTATTCGGAATCGCCCGCAGTGCCTCACGAGTGGTTACAATGACGACAGGTAAAATCAGTAATGCCAGGGTTAAACCTGCGGCTAAAATACTTTCACCGAGATTAAACTGATAGACAAAGACACCTAAAGCTAATAATCCATAGATAATCGAAGGAACACCCGCTAAATTAGTGACATTAATTTCAATCAAAGCCGAAAACCAGTTTTTACGGGCATACTCTTCTAAATAAACTCCCGAAGCAATGCCCAGAGGAACGGCAAAAAAAGCAGTAACTAACATCACTAATGAAGTACCCACCCAAGCTGAGAGAATACCCGCCCTAGAAGCACGACGACTGGGAAACGAGGTAAAAAATTCTGGTGTGATGCGTGACCATCCATTAATCACCAATTGTAGGACTAAGGCTAATAAAATTAGGATTGACACGAGAATGATAATTAATCCCACAATGGCAAACAGATTATTAATCAATTTGCGCTGATTAATTTCCCCTCGAAGTGTTTGTAGATTTTCTGCAACCATCTTTTAATAAATTTCTCGATACTTTTTGGTGAGAAAATAACCAATAATATTTAAAACTAACGTCATGAGAACCAGGGTAATTCCAGCAGCAAAGATAGACTGATATTCGAGTGACCCATGGGGTAAATCGCCTAAACTGACTTGGACAATGTATGCTGTAATGGTAGCCGCTTGGTCAAGTGGATTCCATGTTAGATTCGGCTGTAATCCTGCTGCAATTGCGACAATCATTGTCTCACCCACAGCGCGAGAAATTCCTAAAATATACGCTGCACTAATTCCCGAAATAGCCGAGGGAAAGACCACTTTTAAGGCCGTTTGTAAGCGTGTTGCCCCCATTGCATACGACCCCTCTTTAATCGATTGTGGCACAGCCCGCATCGCATCTTCACTAATTGAACTAATCAGGGGAATAATCATTAAACCCATGACTAGACCTGCACTCAGCATATTAAATCCAGGTAAATCAGGGAAAATAGTTTGTAATAAAGGAGTCACCGAAAGTAGGGCAAAATAACCATAGACAACCGTTGGAATAGCTGCGAGTAATTCTAAGAATGGTTTAGCAATTTCTCTGACTTTAGCGGGTGCAAATTCGCTTAGATAAATAGCGACAATGGTTCCAAGCGGAATCGCCACTAACATCGCTACTATTGAGGTGACTAAAGTACCTGATAATAACGGTAAAATACCATAGCGAGGGTCGGCAAACAGTGGACTCCATTGGGTATCGGTCAGAAATAGTTTAAGGGGTACTTTTTGGAAAAAATAAACCGACTCACCAATTAATACTTCTAAAATACCAAAGGTTGTTAATACTGAGGTTAACGCTGCTAACAGCAGAATGGTCTCAATAATTTTTTCTTGTAAGTTACGTTTTTTTCTATGTTGATTTGTCCAAGTTTGCATCGGTAAGTTTTGTGTGATGAATATGAATGTAGAGACGCGCCATGGCGCGTCTTTACGTGTCTAACCCTTTTTTGTGCTAAGACAACAATTAATCTTTGGCTTCCATGCGAACGATGTCTTGTACAGTGACACCGACAATATCTTGACCGACGAAAACGCTACCTGTTTTATTTTTTCTGAAGTTATCCATTACATCTTTGTAGGTGGCGACAGGTAAAGGTACATATTTGACCTCAGAAACCAGTCTAGGTGCATTATTTAGATAATATTCGACAAACTGCTTAACTTCAGGACGTTGAGCCGATTTGGAATTAACATAGATGAAAATGGGGCGAGATAAAGGGCTATACTTCCCATTTTCGACAGTGGCTTTAGACGGCATAACTGGGCCTTTACCACTATCAATCGCAATGGCTTTTAGTTTATCTTTATTAGCTTCATAATAAGCATAACCGAAATAGCCCAGAGCATTTCTATCGCGGGTTACCCCTTGGACTAACACGTTATCATCTTCACTAGGAGTATAGTCAGTTCTGCTTTTTTTCGATTCACCAACAACTGCCTCAGTAAAATAGTCAAAGGTACCAGAGTCCGCACCAGGACCATACAATTTAACAGGTGCATTAGGAAACTTAGAGTTAACTTGATTCCACTTGGTAATTTTTCCTTGGGCGGCGGGTTCCCACAGTTTTTTCAGTTCTGCAACCGTCATACTATTAACGGCGGTATTTTGTTTATTCGTCACAACCGTTAAGGCATCAAAGGCAACAGGAAGTTCAATAAACTTAACGCCAGCAGCCGCACACTTTTGGCGTTCAGAATCTTTAATTGGACGAGATGCGTTAGAAATATCGGTTTCACCTGCACAGAATTTTTTGAACCCGCCACCCGTTCCAGAAACACCGACGGTTACTTGAGTGTTACGGTTTTTGGCTTGAAAATCTTCGGCCGCAGCTTCTGTGATGGGATAAACGGTACTTGAACCATCCACTTTAATCGTAGTACGGTTTTGGGAATAAACCGAAGGAACTGCCAAAGCTGTAGCCACTACAGTAGCTATTGTTCCACCCATCGTCCAACGATTTAGTTTAAATTGGAAATTATTAATCATACATTCCTCAATTGTTGTTAGTTTATCTTTACTGAAAAAGACACAATGACTTTCACAAAATCATTATATAGAGATAGTAACTAACTTGAGTTAAGCGAAATTTAAAGAGTTTATAAAGTTAAAAATAGGTTAATTTTATATTAATAAAAATAGTTGTATTCTTAATATTTATTAAGTGAATAAAAAAGGTGGGAAAAACCCACCTACTCAAATCTAGGATAATGGAAAAAATTAACCAAAACGACCCGCAACATAATCTCTAGTTGCTTCGTGACTAGGGTCTTGAAAAATTTTCTCGGTATGGTCATATTCAACTAAATAACCGACTTTGCCACCTTTAGGTGTCGGTTCAGCATTATAAAAAGCGGTATAGTCCGAAACCCGTGATGCTTGCTGCATATTGTGGGTCACAATAACGATCGTATATTGTTTTTTCAGATCGTGCATTAACTCTTCAATTTTTAACGTCGAAATGGGGTCAAGGGCTGCACAAGGTTCATCCATCAATAATACTTCGGGTTGAATCGAAATGGCACGAGCAATACACAAGCGTTGCTGTTGTCCTCCCGATAAAGCTTGACCATTTTGTTGTAATTTGTCTTTAACATCATCCCAAATTACTGCTCTTTTTAAAGACGTTTCGACTAATTCATCCATATTTCCTTTGTAGCCATTGATACGTGCCCCAAAAGCAATGTTTTCATAAATCGATTTTGGAAAAGGATTCGGTTTTTGGAACACCATGCCAATTCGACTCCGCAAATTTACGGGGTCAAGTCCCGTCGCATAAACATCTTTACCTCGGTAGGTCACTTTTCCCTCAATTCTGGCACTTTTAATCAAATCGTTCATCCGATTAAAACAGCGTAGAACTGTACTTTTTCCACAGCCAGATGGGCCAATAAAAGCGACAACTTGCTTTTCAGGAATGTCTAAAGAAACATCTCTAACAGCTAAATTAGAACCATAATAAACATTAAGATTCTTCGTTCTGAGAACGGATTGGGTATCAACATCAGTTACTAACATAAATTTTCAGAAAATAAATAAACAAAACAACAATAACTCACTCAATTAACCAAACTTTCCACTCACATAATCTTTGGTTGCCTGTTCATTCGGTGAACCAAAAATAACCTCTGTTCTGTCGTACTCTACCAAATAACCAATTTTGCCACCTTTTGGCGTGGGTTCCGCGTTAAAAAATGCCGTATAGTCAGCCACCCTTGTTGCTTGCTGCATATTATGAGTCACGATAATAATCGTATATTTTTCTTTTAATTCGTGAATCAATTCTTCTACTTTTAAAGTCGAAATAGGGTCTAATGCCGAACAAGGTTCATCCATTAAAATAACTTCTGGTTTTGCAGCAATAGTACGCGCAATACAAAGACGTTGCTGTTGTCCACCCGAAAGAGAAAAACCACTCTCTTGTAATTTATCTTTTACTTCATCCCACAGAGCCGCCCGACGCAAAGAGGTTTCAACAATTTCATCAAAATTGCTTGGATCTTTTTGAATTCTCGGCCCATAAACAATATTATCGTAAATCGTTTTCGGGAAAGGGTTCGGACGCTGAAACACCATCCCAATTTCATCTCTAATCTTAACAGGATCAACATCTCTGGCATAAAGATCTTGACCCAAATAAGTAATTCTTCCCGTCAAGCGAAAAGATTGAATCAGATCATTGAGTCGATTAAAACATCGTAGAATGGTACTTTTTCCGCAACCAGAGGGGCCAATCAGAGCAGTTACCTTATTTTTGGGAATTTCTAGGTTTACGCCTGCTACAGCGCGATAATCTCCATAGTAAATATCAACATTTTCTGTTTTTAAAACCGTTTGAATACGGTTCGTTGTAGACGGCATCTCTCTCATAAAAATTGTTCTCCTATAGACCGTACATTGTGTTCTCTTCGTAATTCTTATCTCTGTCGGGTTGCCATCCGTGCGGCGACACTGGTCGCTAAGACCAATAACACCAAAATGAGGGACGCGGCCCAAGCTAATTCTTGTTGTGGTCGAAACGGAACGATCGCAAAGTTATAAACTAAGACTGATAGGGTCGCCACCGGTTCAAAAATGCCTTTTGGCCAAAAATTAGAAAACAAAGCGGTAAAAATTAACGGGGCTGTTTCTCCAGCCGCACGAGCAATAGCAAGGGTCACACCTGTTAAAATAGCAGGAATCGCTGCGGGTAACACCACCTTCAACACGGTTTGATAATTATAAGCTCCGATGCCTAAAGCGGCCCAGCGAATATCTTGGGGAACAATTTGTAAGGCTTCATCTGTCGTTCTAATGATAGTAGGAAGCATCAACACGGCTAAGGCAATCGCCCCTGCAACTGCACTAAACCCAAAAAGTCCTCTGCTACCGATTAAAGGAGCCACAAACAAACCAAAAGCGAAAATACCTGCAATAATCGATGGTACCCCACTGAGGACGTTAACCGCAAATCTGACCCATCGCGCTATCTGACTGCCACCGCTAAATTCTGAGAGATAAACCGCCGCCAAAACACCAATCGGAACCGCGATTAAGGTGGCTAGAGCAACTACCATAATTGTCCCTAAAATTGCGTTGGCTAATCCTCCTCCACTCAGTCCAGGTGGGGGGGGCAGTTGGGTTAAAATCCCAGGCTGAAAAAGTCTTGCTCCACCTTTAAAGAGAACATAACCGATAACCAAAACTAAGGGAATAACGGTTAGAGCGAGACAAAGGGCGGAAATTCCCGTCATGACAAGCCCAAATAAGGAACGAGAACTATTCGGTTCTTTTTTAAGATTTATAGTTGAGTTCGTAACTTCATCGAAATCTAAGGTAGCCATATTGAATGTTTTTTCTTAAAAGTCCAAACTTGTTTTAGTTGTATTTTGCTTTGATTTTATTTACGATAATTTCAGCCAAGATATTAACTAAGAGAGTCAAAATCATTAATACTAAACCTGCATACATCAGGGCCGATACTTGCAGTCCAGATGCTTCAGCAAACTGATTCGCTAATAAAGATGCAATTGTATTCGCAGGTTGTGTTAAAGAAGGACTAATTCGATTCGAGTTACCAATGAGCATTGTTACCGCCATTGTCTCACCCATCGCACGCCCCAAGGCTAACATAATGCCCCCGACAATCCCCGAAATCGCAGCAGGAATCAGAACTCTGAAAATCGTTTCCCAACGAGTCGCCCCTAAACCTAATGACGCTTGACGTAAATCTGGTGGTAAGGCAAACAGGGAATCACGGGAAATTGCAATAATAATCGGTAAAATCATAATCGCTAGTACCACACTGGCAACTAGCATACTTGGGCCTCTCACGACTGGGAAAAATGGGATGATTTTGTGTAATGACGACAAAAAGGGAATCATCACAAAAATACCCCATAAACCATAGACCACACTCGGAATAGCGGCTAGAAGTTCCACCAGAAAAACGAGAACGGTGCGAATTTTAAGCGGGATAAAATCTTCACTCAAAAATATTGCAGAACCAATTCCTAAAGGAACGGCAATGAGTAACGCCAGAAATGAGTTAACTAGGGTTCCATAGATAACAGGTAACGCGCCAAAGTCTTCACGTCCAGTAACGGGGTTCCACGCACTATTAAATAGAAAACCGAGTCCAAATTGACTAATCGCGGGCCATGCTCTAATTGTAATGACTAATGCGATCGATACTAATATTAAACCAATACCAATGGCAAAAGCTTGCGTTAGACCGATAAACCCTTTATCTAATGTTTTTTCCATTTCTGGACGCGGGCCGAAATCGGTGTTTGAATTAAGTTGCGGTGAAGCCATACAATATATTGTCGTTAAAGTCAATAGCTCAATTTTTTAAATATTTTCAGGGCTAGGGTTTGGGGGATGAACTCTCGGCTTTTTAAACATACTTTATTCAGTTTCTCTTGCTTTTTTTGATCGGCTCATCGCCCTGTTACCCTATTCCTGCTCACCCAATGGGGTTAACTACTCTACCTTTATGGTATAGTCTGGCGTGATCTGATCGGCTGCTGCTGCCACTTTTTTTACGACCTCTGGTGGTAGAGGCACATAACCTAAAGCCGCGCTTTGTTGTTGCCCTGTGGTTAAGCCATATTCGATCATTGCTTCTACTGCGATCGCTTTATTTTTATCAGGATAATTTTTATTGACCAACATCCAACTATAAGTCACTATTGGATAAGCATTTTCTCCTGCTGGATCACTGATAAACAATCTAAGATCATCGGGGAGGGGTTCGGATGCTAAAGTGGCTGCTGCACTTGTTTCATCGGGTAGTACAAATTTACCTGCACTATTTTCTAAAGCCGCCATCGCGATATTATTATTTTTCGCGTAGCCATATTCAATGTAACCGATCGTTCCTTCATTTTGTTGAAGGGCAGCCGTTACCCCTTCGTTACCTTTGCCACCAATAAATTTACCTTTGCTGGTTGGCCATTGTACTGTTTTACCTTCACCGATGCCTTTTTTCCATTCTGGACTAATTGCACTTAAATGCTTCGTAAAAACACCCGTTGTACCACTACCATCCGCACGATGAACAACGGTAATCGGTGAATCTGGTAATTTTAAATCAGGGTTAGCGGCGACTATTTTCGGGTCATTCCATTTGGTAATTGTACCGTCAAAAATTCCGACATAGACATCTCTAGATAATTTTAGACCCTCGACACCTGGTAAATTGTATGCTACTGCAATACTACCCGCCGTCATGGGCAACAAAATAACACCATTTTTGATTTTAGCGATTTCTTCATCTTTCATCGCTACATCACTCGCCCCAAAATCAATGGTTCCTTGAGTGAACTGTTCAACACCCGCACCACTTCCGACAGATTGATAATTGACTTGAAGTTGCGGAACTTCTTGATTTAATTGAACAAACCAGTTTTGATACAAAGGCGCGGGGAAAGAAGCACCAGCACCTGTTAGAGCAACATTCCCAGCTAGAGGTACTGTTCTTGCTTCTCCTGTGGTTCCTGTTGTGCCGTTTCCTGTGGTTCCTGTTGTATTGGTAGTAGACGTTCCACCACCACCACAAGCAGCTAAACTCGCGGTGAGTGTTAGTACGGTTAGAGAACTCATTAATCGAGAAATATTTCTCATAGTTTTTTCGCTTCGATTAGACATACTAGGATTGAGGCAATTAGTAAACCTAGAAAATCTTAGTCTATAAGCTACACTTTGTTAGTAAAGAATAGTTTAAGAAATCATCGTGAATTGGCGATCGTTCTGAAATTACAGACGAAAAAACTGTATACAGATGAACTTCAAATGCCCACACAGACTGTATTACATCAAGTTTGTTAAGTTTATTTAATATTTTTAGATCAATTTGCTTTAAAATGACTTTTTTAAAAGCTCTCTCTTTTGAGGTAAATTTTACGATTTCTTCATTTAGTTAGGTTAGCGAGAGGGTTCTGCACACTAATCACTATTTTTTAAATCAACCTTTATTCATCTTGTTTAATCGCTTGCATGGAAAAAATACTAATAACTTAATCTGCTTTTAAACTCAATTCGATAAACTTTTGAGCAAGAAAATATTAAGTTTTTCTGCAAACGTAATATTTTGTATCAAAGTAGAATTAGGAGAACGGGAGATGAAAAGCACTATTCAAAAAACATCGCTGATCATTAAAACTGGATTAATAACAACATTACTTTTACAATCATGTGCTTCAACCAATCCAAAAGATGTAAAACCCATTAAGATAGATGGTTCAAGTACAGTTTATCCAATTACCCAAAAAGTTTTAGAACACTACAAAGCCAATCCACCCAGTCAAACTTTAAGTGATATTACAATTAATGATAACTTTTCGGGAACAGGTGGCGGATTTAGAAAGTTTTGTGACGGACAAACGGATATTAATGCGGCTTCGCGTCCTATTTCAAAAGATGAAATGGCGGCTTGTAATGCTAAAGAAATTCGTTATATTGAATTACCCATTGCTTTTGATGCTTTAACCGTTGCCGTCAATACTCAAAATAACTGGGCTAATGATATTACAGTAGCCGAACTAAAAAAACTCTGGGAACCCGCAGCACAAGGTAAAATTATTAGATGGAATCAAATTCGTCCAAATTGGCCAAATCAACCGATTACCCTTCATGGTGCAGGACAAGATTCTGGAACCTTTGACTATTTTACTGAAGCCATTGTGGGACAATCTGGCGCAAGTCGCACTGATTATAACTATAGTGAAGATGACCAAGCTTTAGTCAATGCCGTTAAACAGGATACAAATGCACTCGGTTATTTTGGTTACAGCTATTTTGATCAAAACAAAGATCATGTTAAAGCATTAGCGATCGATAATGGTAATGGTGCGGTTCTTCCTTCTCCACAGTCCGTCGAAGCAGCACAATATCAGCCCCTAGCACGTCCTTTGTTTATTTATGTTAATGCGAAAGCGGCGCAGGACAATCTAGCCCTGGAAGCCTTTGTAAAATACTATTTAGATCATGCACCCCAAGCTGTAGCCGAAGTTGGTTACATTCCTTTACCAGAAGAAGGCTATCATATCGCTAAAGTACAATTTCAAAAGTTTGAAGCAGGAACCGTTTTTGATGGACAGTCCCAATACAATTTAACTATTGGCGAATTATTACGCAAACAAGCCCAATTTGAAACCGCAAATAAATAGAATTCCGTAGGGGTTTGGTCACCAAACCCAAAACATACCCTTAACCTAAAAAATAAGATAACCTAGATAAATTACAGAATTTTTTAACAGATTCTAATGTCATCATCTGCATATCTGCTGGTTTATCATGGAAGTCGAGATCCTCGCCCTGAACAAGCGGTTAGAACTCTAGCGAATTTATTCCGTCAGCAGCTTAAAATAAACGAAAGCTTAGTCAGTGTCCATCAATCCATCAATAACGTTACTGCTGTATTGACTCAATCTCAAGATCCTTTTGTTGAAGTTGCTTCCCTAGAATTATCTGCTATTCCTCTCCATCAAAATATCATCAAATTTTCTCACCAAGCGACTACACTAGGTTTCACTCAATTACAGATTATTCCTTTGTTTTTGTTACCTGGTGTTCATGTTAAAGAAGATATCCCCAAAGAAATCACTTTAGCTAAACAAAATTCAGAGATGCACATTGATTTAAAATCCCATTTAGGCGCGTATCCTGATCTTATTCCCCTATTGCGTCAACAGTTTGAAACCTTCTCAGCATCCTCTCGTATTCTTTTATCTCACGGTAGTCGTTATCTAGGTAGCAGTCATGCTGTTGAAGCTGTATCCTATCAATTAGACGCGATACCTGCTTATTGGTCAGTTGCTCCGAGTTTAGAAACACAAATACAAGCTTTAATCGAACAAAAAGCACAAAAAATAGCCATATTACCCTATTTTCTTTTTTCGGGTGGGATTACAGAAGCGATCGCCCAACAGGTGCAGCAATTACAGCAGACATACCCACAAATACAACTTTACTTAGGCGAACCCATTAATGCAACCCACGCCCTTGCTCAAGTGATTCTACAAGGTATTCAATAATTCTAAGGCTAATTTTTTGGCTTGTTGTCGAATTTCTGGGACGGCGGTTGTTTCCCAAAGGCAACCTTTTTGAAGTGGGCCTAAAGTATATAGTATAGAAGATTGCTCACCTGCACGATTGACTAATGCCCCGTTTTCTGTTACCTCTAAACCTAATTGGAGAGCATCAGGTTTAGCCAGTCCCGAAGTAATCATATTTTTCAATAAAGGATTTTGCCATTGACTCGTTAGCCGTTCGGAACCTGTACAATTAACCACATGATGTACTTGAATGTCTTGAGTCTGTGTGCTATGTCTTGGACGAATGGTTACTTGTACTTTGTTTATCTCTTCTTGAAATGATTGTATTTCTCCACCTAAAAGCATTAATTGTTGTGAGTCTCTTAATTTAGTAATAATTTGGGCAATATCTGGCGAAATTCGATGGCGATGAATATCCCAATAGGAACGCAAATGACGTAAAAAGCGGCGTTTTTCGGGACTCGAAAGCGATTTCCAGATTTTTTGGGTGTGAGGACGCAGCGAATCAATTACCGATCGCCAATCATAACCTAAGTCTTGCGCTTTTTTGACTTCAGAGCGAATTTGTTTGAATAAATGATTTAAGTTTTGGTCGAGTTCAATTAAAGGTGCATACGCTTGTATTGGTTTATGGGGTTGAGGAAGTAACCCGCGTCTTGAAACTAAATAAATTTTCCCTTAAAAGATTTTTCGGGATAATGACTCTGTATCCAGTGTAAGAAATGTTCGGGATGATCTGGATCAGCACTCATTTTTGAGACTGGAACATTGAGGAGATGGCTAAGGATAGGGGTACTATAAGCCACTCCTTGACCTATTTTGGTGCGTTTTTCAATGAGTTTAATCTTTAAAGGACATTTGGCTAGACGCAGTAAATGTACGGCTACCATCGTTCCACTAAAACCACCGCCAATAATTACAATTGTCTGTGTTTTAACCATTAATTCATCTATTTTTGTATTTTATATAAATTTCAATACATTTGTAAAACATTTATAGTACAAAAAAATACGCATATTAGCCTAGATAGACTTTTAAGACCTAGAATAGACAAGAGAGACATCCAACACTTGCTTTAAATTATTGAGGTGAATGCAATCAGTCGATTTTACAACGCTTACCGCATCTTGCGCCGAACTGAGGTCGCAGTGGATACCCAGTCGCATAGAACAGGTTTATCAATGCGATCGCTACACCATTGCTTTAGCATTACGAACTATTCATAAAAGGGCTTGGTTAACAGTATCATGGCATCCCCAAGCAGCAAGAATTCATATTGGAGATCCACCCCCTAAAATACCCGATACCTTTACATTTAGTGATCAACTGCGACATCAATTGAATGGTTATGTCATCACCGCAATAGAATTAATTGCACCTTGGGAAAGAGTGATTGACTTTAAGATCGCCAAACGCCCTGATGATCCGCCAGTCTGGCATTTATATGTAGAAATTATGGGGAAATATAGTAATGTCATCCTAACTGATGCGAGTAACCAGATTATTACAGTAGCTCATCAAGTCACTGCTTCACAATCTACTGTCCGTACTGTGGAAACGGGACAATCTTATGAACCACCGCCACCTTTATTCGGAACCAACCCCAGTTTAGAAGAATCTTTTAGCAGTTGGCAAGAACGAGTTAATCTGATTCCCGATCAAATAGAACGTCAGTTAATCAAAACCTATCGCGGTGTAAGTCCAGTTATTGCCCGTTTTCTCCTAAAAAATGCCTGTAAAGACGAGCCATGGCGCGTCTCTACTTTTCCACAAACAACTACAGATCAACTAACACAAAACGATTGGGAAAGCTTGTTTAATGAATGGCAAAATTGGTTAAATACCATTAAGACAGAATCCTTTCAACCCGCTAGAACAAAAACAGGTTATACCGTATTAGGGGGAGAAGATAGCGAACCTGTATCTAGTGTGCAATCTTTACTAAGCCGTTACTACACAGATTATCTTAATCAAGAAACCTTTCAACAGCTACGTCATCAACTCAGTCAAAAGATTAATGCTATTTTAGGCAAACTGAAACAAAAAGCCAAGACTTTCACAGAACGCTTACAACAGTCAGAGAACGCAGATCAATATCGACAACAAGCGGATCTTTTGATGGCGTATGTTTACCAATGGGAAGCGGGAATGTTTTCCATTACTTTACCTGATTTTGAAACAGGACTCCCCGTGACCATTCCTCTCAACCCAGAGAAAAACGGCGTACTGAATGCCCAAAACTTGTATAAACAACATCAAAAGCTAAAACGTGCCTTACAAGCAGTTAAACCATTATTAGATGAAGTCACAGCAGAAATTCAGTATCTAGAACAAGTTTCCGCTAGTCTATCGGGTTTAGAACAATATCAAACCCCAGATGACTTACAAACGCTAGAAGAAATTCGAGACGAACTAATTGAACAAAATTACTTTGAATCACAACCGCGTCCCAAAAATAGTACAGATGAATCAAAACCCTATCGTTATTTGATGCCATCGGGATCAGAAATTTGGATCGGTCGCAATAACCGCCAGAATGACATCCTAACGTTTCGGACTGCGGGAGACTATGATTTATGGTTTCATACCCAAGAGATCGCGGGGAGTCATGTTTTATTACGCTTACAACCTGGTTCTGTTCCTGATGAAAGTGAATTACAACTTGCAGCAGACTGGGCGGCCCATTTTAGTCAATCTCGTCAAAGCGCACAAGTTCCTGTAGTATACACAAAACCAAAATATGTCTATAAGCCAAAAGGTGGAAAGCCAGGAATGGTGATTTATAAGCAAGAGCAGGTTTTGTGGGGTTCTCCAGAGCGTGTTACAAAATACCTCAAAAATTTAGTTTAGGAAAATTTCTTTACTTTTTTTTACAAAAGTGTGTGTCTTCTGTTACAATTCTATTACGAAATTAAAAGAGCTAACGGTTTGGGAACGTAAGGCTTTGGAATTTCCATGTAATAACAACAAAATATTAGAAAAGCCAGTGATTGTCTATAAATAGTAATAGCGATCGCTGGTAATTTATTTTCAGCAAAAATCGATCCTGTTTATGAGCGACAATAATTAAAGATAGACGAAACAAATTCAAGGAGTAAGGGTTAGTGATCAGAATTCTGAAACTAGCACAGATGACAGCAGCAGATCTCACCACGCTTAAAAAACGGGCTGAGTTAGATATCGATAATGCCCTCTCTATTGCTAAAACGGTGATTGATGAGATACAACAAGAGGGAGACAAGGGCGTAATTTCCTATGCCAGAAAATTTGACTATGAAGGCGCAACCGTAGAAAATATCAGAGTTACAGCCGAAGAAATAGAACAAGCAGAACATTTAATCGAACCTGAAGTTAAAACCGCACTCGAACAAGCTTTTAGAAATATTCATGAAGTGCATCGCCGACAAATGCCCGAAGAAATTCAACTCGGTGAAATCTCTCCAGGAGTCTTTGCAGGAGAAAAAATTACTCCCCTTCCCAGTGTTGGTTTATATGTTCCCAGAGGACGTGGTGCGTTTCCTTCGATGATGTTAATGTTGGCTATTCCTGCCAAAGTCGCTGGTGTGCCAAGAATTGTTGTCTGTACCCCTCCCGACAAACAGGGTAACGTCGAACCCGCTTCCCTTGTGGCGGCAAAAATGGCAGGTGTAGACGAAATTTATAAACTAGGGGGCGTACAAGCGATCGCAGCAATGGCCATCGGAACTCCAACCGTTGCAAAGGTTGACAAAATTACAGGCCCGTGTAGTGTTTATGGTGCCGCCGCCAAACGAATTTTATACGGTACCGTTGATGTCGGTTTACCTGCGGGGCCGAGTGAATCAATTGTACTAGCCGATGAATACACCGATCCAAAATTAGCCGCCATTGATCTATTAATTGAAGCAGAACACGGTTCAGACTCAGCCGCCTTACTCGTGACTCATAGTGAAGAAGTTGCACAGAAAGCGAGTCAGTATGCAAGTGAATATATCCAACAATTACCCGACTGGCGACGCGAATTTTGTGAACAGGGACTAGCTGCCTATGGTGGAATTATTCTGACATCTAGTTTGGAAGAATCGATCGCTTTTGTTAATGATTATGCCCCAGAACACTTAGAAGTCTTGGTTAAAGATCCTTTTGCGGTTGTGGGACAAATTAAAAATGCAGGCGAAATCTTACTCGGTGCATATACTCCTTCTTCTGCTGCGACTTATGCCATAGGAGTTAATGCAGTCCTTCCTACAGGGGGTTTTGCGCGTTCCTATTCAGCAGTATCCGTCTATGATTTTCTCAAGCGTTCTACCCTGGCCTATTTGACTTCTGAAGGCTTTGAAAAGTTAAAGCAAACCACGACTACTCTAGCTAATTATGAAGGCTTTCCCGCACATGGTCTAGCCATCACCGAACGCGAAAAACTATTGTAAATTTTTATAAAAAATACTATGCAAATTACTGACAAACTGCTTCCTATTCCCACAGGACGGATCGCCACCGTTAGCCGTACCACCAAAGAAACCGATGTACAAGTTAGTTTAAACCTAGACGGACAAGGAAACTGTCATGCAAATACGGGGGTTCCTTTTCTCGATCATATGCTACATCAAATCGCCTCTCATGGCTTAATTGACCTAGAAGTCAAAGCTACAGGGGATATTGAAATAGACGATCATCATACCAATGAAGATGTAGGGATTACACTAGGACAAGCCCTATTTCAAGCATTAGGCGATCGCAAAGGAATTATTAGATTTGGTCATTTCGTCGCACCTTTAGACGAAGCCTTAATTCAAGTCGCTTTAGATTTTTCGGGAAGACCGCATCTAAGTTATGGTTTAACCATTCCTACCCAAAGAGTCGGCACCTACGATACTCAACTTGTGCGAGAATTTTTTGTAGCGATCGTCAACCATAGCCAAATGACCTTGCATATTCGACAATTAGACGGCATCAACTCCCATCATATCATCGAAGCCACCTTTAAAGCCTTTGCGCGATCAATGCGAATGGCACTCGAAATCGATCCGCGTCGTGGTGATGCAATTCCCAGTTCTAAAGGTGTATTGTAAGAAAATACAGTGAGATTTGTCGTTAGATTTTTTTATCTGCTGCAACATCTCACTAACTCTCGATTAGAGAATTTATTATGATACAAAAAGAATTAAACGAACAAGAACTTAAAGAAATCTTAGAATTAGCTAAAGAAGCAGAAAGTAAAGCTAAAGAGATGTGTGAAATAATTAAAATTCACAGTGCTAAATATCAGCGTTGGTATGAAGCAGCTAAAATGACTAATTTAGAACAAGATTCCTCAATTCTCAATCAATAATAAAAACTTGTTCTTCAGACAAGTACTGATCAATTTTTTCCGACCAATCTGGCTCACCTTGTAATTGCAAAGATTTAGCAGTTTGAAGAAATGACTTCGGTTCTTCGTCGGGTAAAACTCTTTCAAGAATAATCCGAACTCGCGTACCTGCTTTTAGGTTTAAGGGGACTTCCAATTGAAGGGATGTGCCATCAAATATAGCTTCTAATTCTTGGAGCATAATTATCTAAATGCGATGACCTTCTGGATAGACGAATAGGCTTTTGGAATATACATAGAGCATAGATCTTATTCTATGCTTTCCTATCATGTACAATAACATAAAAAAATGATTGAACAAAGACGACAGATAGAACTTACTTTAGAAGATAGTCCCAGTCTTAAAGCTATATTATCTGAAAGTTTCCTAGACTGCTATTAAAAAGCGAGAACAGATACACTTCAAAAAAACCAACTTTCTCCGAATGTGTTATCATCCGAGCCACCTTTTACATTAGGCGATGTCCTAAACCCTGAATACTTCCCCCAATAACTCCAAATGTAACCAACCACACCGCGCATTTAAAGACATTGGGTAGAATGTGGAAAACATGATCTAGACTTGACTAATCAATTTGCGTTTCGCTTCTTTAGAATTTTGTTAATACAAATAAAGATTTATTAGGTATTAGCCTCGGTGCGGTCTGCTTAATCGGGTAAAAAAGTGTAAATTTTCGCCAACAGAGTCAAAATACGATAGACTTTAGGCATCCTTAAAAAATGATGGCTGAGGATTGAAGTAAATCTATGTCCAATCATTCTTTATCATCTGCTGGACGTGAAGACAAAGACCAGACAGTAACCGAACTTCGATCTCAAGAAAAAACTCAAACCGAACTTAATAAAAAAAAATATTCTGAAACTACAAATAACGAAACAGATCCTACAAGAAAATCACGAGAGATTTTTCTGCGCTTACTTCCAATTGGGATTCTACTGGGAGGATTTGCTTATTGGGCGATCATTGGGAAAATTCCCAATCATGTTCAGGGACGGGCGGCAATCCTCATCCCTCGTTCAAATGTCGATCTTCAACCGCGTCAAGGTGGGCGAGTTTTAGCCTTAAATGTTCGACCAGGTGATTCAGTCAAAAAAGGACAAGTGTTAGCCGTTTTAGAATTTCCTGAATTAGAGACACAACTACAGGACAAACTACAGAGACTAGCCGATCTCAAGAATCAAGATAAACAAGTTGATTCCGTTGAAATTGATCGCCGTCAGTTAAATGAAGAAGCGGTTGAACGCCAACGTCAGGCAAATCTTGTTCAGATTAAAGCACTGCAAGATCAACTCGCCAGCAATCAAGCACAGCGAAAAGCTTATCTTCACCATCTAGAATACCTTGAGCGTTTTCAAGGCTCAACTGAGAAGCGGTTGAACGCATACGAAACGTTAATCAAAGAAGGGGCCGTCGCTCAATTAGATTTTCCGTCCTATCTGTTTGAGTTTAATAAACTTGAAGCCTCCAACTCTCTAAATCGAGTTCAAGTAGAACTTGATCGGCTCAATGGAACCGATGAAAGCCTACGGGCGCAAATGAAAGCACTGATGGCTCAGAATGAGGTTCTCGCAACTAATAAACGACAAATTGAGCTTCAAGACACTGCAAGCGATATCTCTCGTTTTAATGCGATCGCCGATCAGCAGCGCGAGATTAATACTTTAAAAACAAATATTCAAACGAACAAAAATGTGATCAGTCTTTACAATGGCAAGATTCTAGATCTAACCGTTAATCCAGGAGAAGTTTTGCCGCCAGGAGGTCGCATTGGTAATCTAGAAATCGCCAATCCCAACACAAAGGCTAACGTTGTCGCCATGTTCAAAAGTGGAGATGCCAAGCGATTAGTACCAGGGATGGCAGTGGAAGTGATTCCCGATCTCTATGCTCGTGAACGTTATGGTGGAATTGTCGCTAAAGTTATTAAAGTGGGGGAGCGTCCTGTCACATTAGCAGAACTATCAAATTTAGTAGGTAGTGATGAACTAGCGACAAAGCTACTTTTAGGACGAGATGAAGATGATCGAGATAAACCCATTCCCATTAACGCTAGCGTGATCAAAGTCATTTTAGAACTGCTTGCAGATAAAAATACACCCAGTGGCTATCAGTGGACTGAAGCCAAAGGCGCACCTCATTCAATTACCAATGGAACAACGGCAGATGTGCAGGCTGTTGTAGAAGAGCGTTCTTTAATTAGCTATCTCAATCCTGCTTTTCGCTGGATTACAGGTGTCTATAATCGCTAAGAGAAGAGGTGAGAAATCAAAGATGGAAAATCCTAAAAAGCCTTCTAGATGGTGGGTTTGGTGGTTTAAATGGTGGATTATTGCTGCGACAGTCATCTTGATCATCATGATTAATAGTGAGCCACCCCAGCTTTGGTTCTGGTTAGTGACCTTTTTGGCTCTAATTTTGTATGGGATTGAGCGAGCGATTAATGCGTGAATCGCAGGAGATATAGAGACACTTGGATATGACGCTGATTCTCAAACAAGGTTTGAAGTTTGCTCTCGGTGCGGCTCTTTTAACTGGCTTCTTTTGGCATCGTGCAGATCTCATAGATAACTATATCTATCCCGTTTTTGGTTATGTGTCGGTCGTGATTGAGCCTGTGGCGGGAGGTGCAATCATCGCGGGGTTAGGTCGCTTAGGAGGGAGTGCTTTAGGTGGCTTCATTGCGGCTGTTTTGATCAATTCCTATGGGATTAATGGAGCAGGATTCTTTGTTGTTCCAGGACTGACCTATATTTTAGCTGCCTTAATTTGTGAAACCTATCGCTGGCAAGCGGCTTATTCACAGGCGACACTGCTAGGAGCTTTGATTGCCATGAGAGCAGTCGGAACTTCTGGTCAACAAGACATCTGGATTTATTTGCGATCGCGTCTGATTGATAACTGGATCGGAATTGCCTTCGGAATTGTTGTCACTTTGTTATTTTGGCCGCAGGCTACCCAAACCAACCTGAATCGAAATTTAAGTCAGGTTTTACAGGACATTCCTAGTTTGTTCAGAACAATCATTGATCGTTATTTAGTAACCGATGTCGCAGACAATGGTGCTAACTTACTAAACCGCATTCAAAAAACAACGCAAGCTAGTTTTAAGAGCTTAACTGGGGCAACACAGGAATTTGGCTCTCAGGTTTTAGTTGAAGAAAATTGGCATGAACTCTTAGCCATCCAAAGCCAGTTAACTCGGCAATTAGCTGATCTCATGGCTTTACCCAAGCAAGAACAAAATTTAGCCCATCAGTTTACAGTTGAGTTAAATCAACTGGCTGAACATTTGACTCAAAGTTGTGATGCTTTGAGAAATCTTACTGAAACAAATATCTTGACAAGAATTGATTTTTATGCTTTGAAACAGGATTTGATAGTTATAGAAGACAAACTGAATGAGCTACGAGCCAACGGAGACATCGCTCAATATTCAACATCAGAAGTTTTGGAATTTTACCAATTTCTCCAAATTCTTTCTCGATTAATTGTAGAAATGCAGTTGTTGCAGGACAAGTTAATCGAAAAAGCTGAAGTTGTTACAAATCATAAACGCTCGTCTTTTATTACTTTCCCAAAATGGACTCCCCTCTCTGGAAAACGTGTTCTAGAAATTATCGGGCTTGGCATCATCATCGGTATGGTATTAGCCATTATTCGACATATTGAATTTCCTTATCCCTCAGCTTACGAAAAAGTGGCTGATGCGCTGATCGTCAGTCTACTCGTCACAGTGATTCAACCGATGCGGGGACGTGCGATCGCAATGGCTTTAGCCGCCACAATTTCTCTATCTCTAACCCTCTTTTTCATCTATCTACTCGCAAAATCCTTTGGTCATAACCCTTTTAGTAGTGGGATTGTCTACTTTTTTACTTATGTCAGTTGCGCTTTAATGGGATTTACGCCTGTCGCTCGTATTGGGGCAATTCTTGCAGCAGATACCCTTGGTAAAGATATTTTTCCCTTCTTTGAGCAGGGAATTAAGGCCGAACTGATTTCGATTCCAATTGGGGCATTTCTAGGAGTATTGCTCACAACCTTTTTTGCGAAAGGTTCTGCCTCAGACGCTCTAGAAACAAGCTTTTCAGTAACTTTTAAGCAGATGGGTCAGTTATCTCAAAATCTATTAAATGACTACTTTCAAGAGACTACTTTAGAAAAAAATATTACTCCACTCAAGGAAGCTATTATCCAGACGATCGCAAAACATCCCTCTTTAATCAAACTGGCTAGTCTTGAACAAATTTCTAGCGTCTTGAGCAATCAACAAAAAAATCGTTGGAATATCTTGCTTAACTGCGAACAAAAGCTATTTGCACAACTGGGTACCCTAGAAGATTCTATTTCTGAACCAATTCAGCCATTTTTACCAGAATTACAGATAATTGCACAACGAATCGTCAGTGCCTTTAATGATATTGCTGATACCATCACAACTCAAATGATTCCGCAACTTCCTGATTTATCTTCGCTAATACAGGAGATCGAGACAGTTGAGGAGAAATTATTAAGTTTGCGCGTTGAGAGCCGAAATTATCCCTTAGAACAGTTAATCTCTTTTAGCTCCACGTTCATAACGATGAAAGCCATTGCTCGCACCTTAAATCAAATGAGTCAAGACTTACGGTAATAATTTATTTTCGTAGGAAATCCTGAATCGCTTGATTTAAAGCAGGTTGCGCCGCAGAATCGATCAGATAGAATTTAAAAGGTTGATTTTGACTGAGATATGCTGTGTAAGCCGAGGATAAATACGGACGAAATTGAGCATTATTAGCCGTATAAACCTCAAAAAATGCGATCGCGATTGGGTGTCGATAGCTGGCTAGTAAGTTAGCATCAGCAAATACTTGTTGTGGAATCGCTTCTAAAGTGTCGGACATCCCTGCATCAAGCTGAGAAATATTGACATGAGCTTGTCCTTCGGCTAATCCTATATACTTATGCAAGTTTATTTTAACGCTATAACTCTATTCCAAAGATTGACTAGGCTGTTGTCTCTGTGCAATCTGAATCAGTAAGCGAAGTGCTTCATTAACTGATTCACTGGTTGGAAATACTTTAGCCACATCAGGATCGAGTAATACAACATTTGTCCCTGCTTGATAACGCTCAACATACTTACCGCGAACACCTTGCCCCATTTGACTAAAATCATATTCAGGGCGTAAATCATCTTCTAGCTCGTGATTAGTTTCCATCTGCATAAAATCTTCGTTCATTGTAGATGAGATAAGATAGTAAAAATAGTATTAACCTTTAATTTTATCTAAAAGCATGGTTACACCTATTACACCTACTCAAAAAACTTTATATGAAAAAGATTTTTATCTGTGGCTACAAACTACAGCAGAATTACTCAAAAATCAACAGCTTGAACAAATAGACTGGGAAAATGTGATAGAAGAAATAGAAAGTATGGGAAGAAGCGAGAGAAAGGAAATAAAAAGCCGTTTAATCATCCTTATTGAACATCTTCTCAAACTTGCTTATTGGGAAAGCGAAAAAGAATACAATTCACGAGGCTGGCGTAATACAATTATTGAACAAAGAAGACAGATCGAACTCACTTTAGAAGATAGTCCCAGTCTTAAAGCTATATTATCCGAGAGTTTCCTAGACTGCTATCAAAAAGCGAGAACAGATACACTTCAAAAAACCCAACTTTCTCCGAATGTGTTACCATCTGAGCCACCTTTTACGCTAACAGAAATCCTAATCCCTCAATACTTCCCCCAATAACTCCAAATGTAGCCCATCACACCCCGTAATAAAAAACTTTGGATAGAATGTAGAAAACATTTAAAAAATTGGATAAAGAGAAGCATCGTCAAGTCTATTTATGTTTCCCGTAAGATAAACTTCAAATCTTATCTTATTACACCCTTGAGGATTAGTGTCAACAGTAACGCGCTTCCAACTTGAGCTAGAATCAAAATTTACAGAATCGGCTTTTGGTGGTTGACCTCCACACCATCGCCAAACGGCTAAACTACCTGAGCCACCTTTCACATATACAGATGCTCTGTATTTGCCTGAAAAATTACCATCAAAGTCCTGCAAGATGCTCTCGCTATTTGAATCTTCAAACCAAGCATAGCAATTACCGCGACGAGATCCACCTGAGCAATCGTAATTACCATTAACACTTGCGGGGCCATCCCAGTTTTGCATTCCTTGTTCAAATGAACCATTCTTCAACAGGTTGCGAGACTGCGCTACAGCAGCCACAACACTAAATACAGTCAAACTCGAAATTAGTCCTATAACCAAAAATTTAACTGGTTTTAAAGAAAGTGAAGGTACTGACGCTTTAATCATTATTACCCGTGTTGTCTCAAGTCAAGAAAATCCTAAAATCTGTACAATAGATACAGATTTTAGGATTTTCTCGGGAAAATTTTCTAAATTTTTAAGATTTCCTTGATATTACTCACTTAAATCGATTTTAAAATTGCATAAATTAACATGAGTTAGGGATAAGAGAAGAAAGAATGTAGTCTATCATCCTATTGATCACGAAAGTCAACCTCAGCATCAACATAAAAAAGTCTTATCAGAAGTCCTCAACCCTCAATACTTTCCCCAATCGCTCCAAATGTAGCCAACCACACCCCGCACTAAAAGACATTGGGTAGAATGTAGAAAACGTACTCAACACCGAATCCATGAATCTCTTCACAAGTATCCTACATACCTTGGGATCTGGGGCAACTGCCTTCATTATGGCCCGAAATCTATGTGATCCCCAAACTCGTCCCAATACTCTAGCTAGTTTACAACTCGCTGAATCTGGTGCGGTTCCTTTTTTAGAAACCCTACAACAACGCGCTATTCAAGAAGGAGATCAATGGTTAGCCGAAAAACTAGCCCGACACGCATCCGATGAACGCAGACACGGACAGATTTTTGCTCAAGCTTTAAAACGCATGGGTAAAGAAGTCATCGATCCTAAAGAACTCGCCAAACAAAACTCTCAAGAAAGAAGAAGTCCTTTTTTTGATGCTTTTTTCGAGGGTTACACCAGAGAAGAACTCAAAGCAGATAACATTGATTGGGCGGTTTTTATGGGCAGTACCTATATCTTAGAATTAGATGCCTGTAATGACTTTACTCGTATGGCGCGTGTTTTAGACGAAAAAGATGCAGCCCTCAAAAAAGGAATTTATAGTGTTGCACAAGACGAAAAAGGACACGCCGCTTATCTCTATGAAGCGATGCAACGTCGTTTATCGACTGCACAGGTAGAAACCCTGATCGATGAATGGCGTACTCGTAAAATCAATGCAGTGATGGCGATGGTGAAAAATTATCTTGAAAAAGGAACCTCACAACGATCGCTTGTTACAGAAGGTACACCGAATCAAGCTGACATGGAATTAGCATCAGCTTAACCTAATCATTAGTGATTTTGTTGAAAATGCAAGTCACTAATGATTCAATTCTGTAAAAAATCTTTTTCTACTCTTGCTTACATCAGACAATTAGTATTATAGACAACACAGAACTTTAGACTAACAACTGTAAACAATCATGAAGTTTGCCTCAAGAGTGACTAACGTTGTACCTTCTTTGACGCTTGCTGTTGATGCGAAAGCCAAAGCAATGAAAAAAGAAGGTATTGATATCTGTAGCTTTAGCGCGGGAGAACCCGACTTTGATACCCCCACTCATATTAAAGAAGCTGCAAAAAAAGCCCTCGATGAAGGTAAAACGAAATATGGCCCTGCTGCTGGTGAACCTGCACTCAAAGAAGCTTTAGCAAAAAAACTGACTGAAGAAGATCATCTAAATTTTAAGCCTGAAAATATTATTGTAACCAATGGTGGTAAGCATTCACTCTTTAATTTAATGCTTGCTCTGATTGAAGTAGATGATGAAGTGATAATACCTGCTCCTTATTGGGTAAGTTATCCTGAGATGGTCACCTTGGCTCATGGTAAGTCGGTTATTGTACCAACGAGTGTTGAACAACATTATAAAATCACGCCCGAACAACTCCGTCAAGCCATTACACCAAAAACAAGAATTTTTGTCCTAAATTCACCCTCTAACCCGACGGGAATGGTTTATACTCCCGAAGAACTGCAAGAATTAGCTAAAATTATTGTAGAAAAAGATATTTGGGTGGTTTCTGACGAGATTTATCAAAAAATTCTCTATGATGGGGCAGTACATCGCAGTATTGGTACCTTTGGTGCCGAAATTTTTGATCGAACGATTGTTAGTAACGGTTTTGCTAAAAGTTATGCGATGACTGGATGGCGCGTTGGTTATATTGCAGCAACAGAACCTGTGATCAAAGCAATGACAACCGTTCAGAGTCATAGTACCTCGAATGTTTGCACCTTTGCTCAATATGGTGCGATCGCCGCCTTAGAAGGCCCCCAAGACTGTGTAGAGGAAATGTTACAAGCTTTTACCGAACGTCGTCAATACATCGTAGAACGAGCGAAAGCCATTCCAAATTTGAGTTTTTTAACTCCCAATGGCGCGTTTTATTTATTTCTAAATATTAGCCAAACGGGTTTTAAATCGATTGATTTTTGTCAAAAATTATTAGAACAGCAAAAAGTCGCTGCTGTCCCTGGTATTGCCTTTGGTGATGATGATTGTATTCGTTTATCCTATGCAACCGATCTAACTACCATCGAAAAAGGCATGGATCGTCTTGACAAATTTATTCATTTGTTGTAAGAGCAAACTCGATAATCTCTTGGGCAGCGCGATCGCATACTCCCACTTTCCCTAACTTCTCACGCATTTCTTGATAATTAGCAAAAATTTGTTGACGGCGTTCGGTATTGAGTAATAAGTCTAAAGATTCTTCCACAATATCTTCAGGTATCGCTTTTTCTTGCAGAAATTCTGGAACAATATCCCGCATCACTACTAAATTAACGGGGGACATAAAAGGGATTGAAAATTTAAAAATTTTTCTGGCTAACCACATGGTTGATTGACTAACTCGATAAATCACGACTTGTGGTACATTTAACAGCGCGATTTCTAGATTCACGGTTCCCGATTTGGTAATGGCTAAATCAGATGCTGCAATTACTTCTAGAGTTTTCCCTTCTAAAATTGTTGCGTTTAATTGATATTTTTGTACTGCTTTTTCAATAGCCGAACGATAGGCAGCCAAAGAAACGGGTATATAAAAATGTGCTTGCGGTATTTCAGCTTGAATTTGTTGTGCAGCTTCACACATCACAGGTAACAAATATTTTAACTCTTGCAGACGTGACGCGGGTAAAAAAGCGATCGCTACTTGTTCGGGTGCAATCTCTAATGTTGAACGAGCTTCCTCACGACTTGGTGCATCAGCGATACGATCTAATAAAGGATGTCCAACCCAGGTCACTGAAACGCCTCTTTTCTCAAAAAATTGGGCTTCTTCGGGAAAAATCGCCAATAAACGGTCAGTAACATTAAGTATTTGTTGGGTAGTTCGTTCAGTAAACGTCCAGACCCAAGATTGAGGCGCAATATAATAAATAATGGGAACATGGGGAAGATAGCGACGAACATAATTTCCAATAGCAATATTAGGGCCAGCGTAATCAATTAAAATCAGTGCATCTGGGGGATCTTCTCGTAAATACTGTTTAGCTCGTTGTTGAATCAACCAAGTCGGAATCACAAACGGTAAAGCTTCAACTAAACCCAAAGAACTAATTCGTGTGGTATTCCCTAAAAGTGTAGCACCAGCTTCAGCCATGCGATCGCCCCCTAGAGCCAAAATCTCTAAATCAATACCTTTTATCGTTGCTTGACGCATCAATCCAGCAACGAGTAATGAGCCTTGTAAATCGCCTGAAACTTCACCAGTGCTAATAAAAATTCGCATTACTACCTATCAAAAATTCTATCTAAGTCTAAAACAATAAGGAACAATCCCCACAAAAAATGGTAAATTGTCCCTTATTATCCATATCAGTCAAGCAGAAATTATACTCTCGGCTCTACACGGCCATAGAAAATACCACGTACTTTAACTTCTCTGGCATCTCTGGCACCTAAATCAGTATCAGAAGGCTGCTCACTTTCAAATACACCAGCGATTTCACCTGTAGTAGAATCAACTTTAGTGATTTGAAGAGACATCGTTCCTTTACCCATGTCCGTTTTCTTCACATTGGCGCGGTTATAATCTGTATCATCACCACCCGCAGGCAGTGCAACAGCACTATCATATCCTGTGACAACACCACGTCCTTTAGGATCTAAGAAACCAGCACCACGATAAGAAGGTACTTTAAAGGTTCCTTCAAAATCAACTGAGCTATTGATTGAGCTAAAACCCGCTTCGGTTTGACCAGTAAAAGATTTAATTGTATAAAAGAAAGGAACTTCTTCACCACCCGGTAATAAAACGGTAATCGGTTGGAAGTCAATTCCATCAAGTTCTTTAAAAGTTAGAGTTCCGTCAGACCCTACATTCAATTCGGCTCTGATTTGTTCTAAGCTAGTAGTCGAACGAGTCAACAGTTTTCCAGGTACAAACTCTGCAACTTGACGTTTATTAACGGGTTCTTCTTTAACAAAAAATTCTTGGGGTTCTAAACACAAATCTGAAATGAGATAAGTTTCACCCCGTTCAATGGGAATTGAACTACGGGTATACTCAGCGATTTGAGGACATTTATTAGCTAGTCCCGTGTTTAAAATCTCATCATAAGTCAATTGATCTCTGTTTAATGTCGTGGGAGCATCGCTGCAAGCAGTTAAAATCCCAAAGCACAAGGCTAAAAAAGCTACAATTAATGCACGATACCTCATGTCAACCTCATTGTTTCATTCTCCAATTTCGCCGTCTTGTCCATTTCAGCATTTTGGACAAGTTGTTACGGGTTCATCGGGATCTACTGTATCAAATTTAGATACCCCTCTATACAAATCCCTGACAGATTTAAACACTCTTTTCTTTTATCATTGAGATGACTGCTTCTACGATCGCATTAATAGCTAAACATGAACGACGCTCAAGCTTGGGATAACCCCGAATTTACCCAAAAACTACAAGAAATTACAATTGTAATCAAAGATCTAGCCCAAGAACAGCAAGGCGACTGTCAAGGTTTATTGCTGTTACTGAGAACCCTTGAGCAGCTTCATCGAGAAATTAGAGAACAACTCTTTGAACCCTCTTTACCCAACACCCGCAAGGATGTCTACAGTTTGTTACGAGATATCGAAGAATCAGGCGGCTGGCCTTATATTGAACGAATGCGCCTTAAAGAAATAATGAATCATTTTTTGACCGAAGAAAGTGGTCATTTACAAGCTCAAGCTTTAAAAGACGAAAAACAACAAACTGAACCGTTAACAGAATTAGATTAAAAAACGTCCGAATAACTGGGTTTTTTGAAAAATCAGTTCACTGTAGCGGGTTTGGTCTGAATTTGATCTAATACTAAATCCGTCATGAATTACCCCCTTAAAATGATGTAGGGATTTGGTTTCCAAATCCAGTTAAATAGAGGGTTTGGATACCCTACCCCTACGTTCAATTAAAAGAGTCCTATGAAATCGTATTTAGGATAATTACGCTGGCAGCAGAATTGTATTGAATTTTTATTACAAATTATTTAGAATACAAAAAACTTAACCTTAAGTTAACTTTTTATTAAAATTAACTTAATCAACAAGGGGGGTGTCGGATGTTTTTTAGCCCTGATGATTGGCCAAGCATTATTTTTCGCTTAGTGTTGGCTGTTTTAGTTGGTAGTGCTATTGGATTAAACCGTCAGCGTAGTGGTCGTCCTGCGGGTTTGCGAACCTTTATGATTGTTAGTTTAGGGGCGGCTTATTCGTTATGATTCCCTTACCAGCAGAACGCGATCTTGGATACGCTTCATCGAATGCACTCAGTCGTACAATCCAAGGAGTGGCTTCAGGAGTTGGATTTTTAGGCGCGGGAATTATCCTACAACAGTCCCATCGAGAATTAAATAAAGTTGAAGTAAAGGGATTAACTTCAGCCGCAGCGATTTAGTTAGCGGCAGTATTAGGGGCGGCGGCAGGTTGTGGACTATGGCGTATGGTGTTAGTGGGTCTAATCTTAACTTTAATCACACTTAGTGGTGTCAAACAATTAAAGAAGAAAAAGCTTAGTAAGTTAGTTTATCGGTCAGAAAGCGCGAAAATTGCCGATAAAGAACTAAAAGAAGACTTTAAAAATCTAGACTGATGTTTAAGATCTTAAAGAAAAAGACACTAAAAATATTGATTGACTTTTTGATCACCTTTACAATTTGTGGAAAAGTCAAAATAGTTGAGTCGGTTTCATGTTTACCGTAAATCCTATCAAATTTGGAACAGATGGCTGGCGAGGTGTCATTGCTTCTGATTTTACCTTTGAGCGAGTCGCCCTTGTTGCTCCACTTGCGGCTCAGGTATTAGCTGATAATTATGGCTCTGTAGTAGGATCTCGTCGTATTATTGTCGGTTACGATCGCCGTTTTATGGCCGAAGATTTTGCCCTTGTTGCGGCTCAGGCAATTCAAGAGGCGGGTTTTGATGTATTACTGAGTAATTCTTATGCGCCAACTCCTGCATTTAGTTGGGCGGCTAAAGATCAAAATGCTCTCGGTGCGATCGTCCTGACAGCCAGCCATAACCCCGCCAAATATCTCGGTTTAAAGGTTAAAGGCTATTTTGGGGGTTCGGTTTCTCCTGAAATTACTCAACAGATTGAAGAAAGATTAGCTCAACCCATCCCCACAGCAACACAAGCTGGCTCATTAGCTTATTTTGAACCTTGGTCTAGCTACTGTACAGAACTCAAGAAAAAAGTCAAAATTGATTTAATTCGTCAAGCCATTACCGAAGGTCAACTGACGGTGTATGCTGATGTGATGCACGGAGCCGCCGCAAGTGGTTTAGAACGTCTTCTAGAGTGTCCTATTAAAGAAATCAATGGTAACCGTGATCCCCTGTTTGGAGGAGGCGCACCCGAACCCTTACCCCGTAACCTAACTCAGATTATGGAAATGATTGCAACAGCATCGAGTCAAGGAGATTCAGCTTTACGGGTTGGTTTGGTGTTTGATGGAGATAGCGATCGCATTGGGGCAATAGATGGACAGGGAAATTTCTTAAGTTCTCAAATTCTGATCCCTATTCTCATTAATCACCTCGCAACTCACAAAGGGATGACGGGAGAAGTTGTTAAAACCGTCAGTGGCTCAGATTTAATTCCTCTTGTTGCAAAAAGCTACAATTTGGCTCTTTTTGAAACAGCGATCGGTTATAAATATATTGCTGATCGTATGTTAACTACTCCAGTCTTAATCGGTGGAGAAGAATCAGGAGGTGTCGGCTATGGGACTCATATTCCCGAACGTGATGCCCTTTTATCGGCTCTGTATGTCCTAGAAGCCGTTGTAGAATCAGGAAAAGATCTTTCTACCCTTTATACCCAACAACAAGAAAAAGCAGGTTTTGATTCAGCTTACGATCGCATTGATTTACCATTAGCGAGTATGGAAGTTCGCGCTAGATTACTTGAATCTTTATTGAATGAACCGCTAACTGAAATTGCGGGACGTTCCGTGATTGATTGTTTAACGGTTGATGGTTATAAGTTTAGATTAGCCGATCAAAGTTGGTTACTGATTCGTTTTAGTGGCACTGAACCCGTTTTGCGTTTATATTGCGAAGCACCGACTATAGAACAAGTTCATCAAACTTTAGACTGGGCGAAACAATGGGCTAATTCTATCTAAAAGATAAATAGTAGAGACGTGAGGGATTGCGTCTCTACTGTCAATCAACAATTCAGTTAAACTGGATTTTGATTAATGGCTTGAAATGCTGAATTGGCATTCTCTAAAGCTTGACTGACTGCCTCGATTTTCTGTTCGATCTGAGTACGAAGAGTAGGGGGACTACCTTCTTTAGCATTTTCCACATCATTGGCTAAACTGTCGATCGTCTGAGCTACATTTTCAAGTGACTGTTGAATGTTCAACGCATTTTTTTGAAACTGGGGATCAGAAGATAATGATTTCTTATTGTAACTCTGCAATTTTTCGGCTAAGTCATCAACAGAATCAGCGAGATTTTCTAGTGAATCCTGTCTATTTTCTAAATCGTCTTCAATTTGTTTGCGAACTGCAATTTGTGGCTCACTGGTGACACGTTCTAATTCTTGTGGCAAATCACTAATGACTTGATTTGTATCTTGCAAAGCTTTTTCAAAAGAAGACTGAGTTTGATTGATAATGTTTTGTGCGACTTGAGCAGAAGCATGATCTACAAAAAGCAGTCCCACAAAAAATAGAAGTGATGTCAAAAATATTGCTATCGATTGAATTCTAATTTTCTTAATCCAATTAATTGTACTTTTCATCACAATTATTTCTCCCATTTTCAATTACATTAAAGTTAGAAAAACTAGCTGTATACAATTCTAGTGTTTAACTTAAATTCTAGCCTAAAATACCATTTAATTAATTTGTTAAAGTTAATTTAATTGTTATTAACTCTTGTAACATCTTCATTTTAGCCTCTCTCATCAATTTTATTTATCGTCTTAACAACTAAGACTATTTGAATTTATTAGTCACTTGGTTTTAGAATAAAAATGTATAGACAACAAAATTTTTACGTTTGATTAAAATAGATTGATTTATTGAAATTTGGTGTAACTAAACATTCATCATCTAAAAAAGATAATTTTAGACAAATCATATATAAGTTGATTTTGAAGGAGAGCAATTGAGAATGTTAGAACAATTTTTAAATCAGACAAGTGCTAACTTTTCTTTACAAACAATCGGGATCATTCTTGCTTTAGTTTCTCTAGAAGCCGCCTTATCAGCAGATAATGACGTTGCTTTAGCTGCGATCGTTAACGCAAAACTTGATGAGCCTAACCAACAACGGGCTTTAAATTGGGGGTTATTAGGCGCATTTGGCTTAAGAATCATTTTAATCTTTTGTGCGAGTTGAATTATTCAATTTTGGCAGTTTGAGTTTGCTGGCGCACTTTATCTTCTTTGGTTAAGTTTTAAATATTTTTGGGACAAGTTTCAAGAAGAATCCACGATTCAAGAATACTCTAACTTCCCTACACAATCATTTTGGTCTGTTATTGGCTTAATTGCCATTACAGATTTAGCTTTCTCCATCGATAGTGTAACGGCTGCTGTTGCTCTTTGTGAACAGTTTTGGTTAGTCTTAGTCGGATGTATGTTAGGAGTAATTACCCTACGCTTTTTGACAAGTTTATTTATTAAATGGTTAAACGAATATCTTTATTTACAAGATGCGGCTTATTTAACTATTAGTGGTGTAGGATTACGCTTATTGATCAAAGCTATAATCCCCGCTTACCTAATGCCAGAATGGATAATGTTAATCCTGATTGCCGTGTTATTTGCCTGGGGGTTTTCCAAACGCGATTTGTCTGAAGTTGAATAAAATTATTATGGTTTGAAAGCTTTTTCAACAGTTAATTATTAATACAGCTTTAGGTGATAATACTGAAGTATAAGCTAATTGCACTGCGATATAATAGCAACATATTTTTAAAAGTTTATTGCAGGTTTCAAACAGCTTAACTCGAAATCGGTTGACTTAAATAGCTGGAGAATTAGAATAATTTTATAAGATAGTTTCTTTTCTAAAATATGAGTGATAAAAATCCAGAGTTAGACAATGAGTTGTTAAAAGAGATAGGACGTAATCTAATACTTTTTCGAGAAATAGAAAAAAAGTTAAAGATTCTTTTACCATACCTAAATTCAGACAATATAAACAATGTTAAGAGTTTTCAGGAAAACAAAGAGTTTTTTCAATCAATGACTTTAGGTAGATTAGTTAAAGTCTTTCTAAAAAATGTTAAATTTAATGAGCTTGACTTTGAGGAAAGCCTTGAGAAAATGGTTGCAGAGCGAAATCAGCTTATTCATCATTTAAACATTCAAAATGTAATAAGCACTGAACAAGAATGTATTTCTTATATCAATTACTTAAAATCACAGAGAAAAAAAGCATTATTATTTCATGAAGATCTAGAAATGTATGTATTTAGTCTCTTATATTTCCTGCGAGAGAATTATGTTGGATCTCATCCAAAGCTTGAATTAATATATACACAAATAAAAAAAGATTTTTTATCTAAAAATATTGAATATGTAAATTTACATAAGCCATCTGAAACTTTATGGGAGAATACGAAAATAGTAAAGTTACTACGTTTAGCTGAAGCTGAACTATATAAAAGCAAAATAGATAATTTGACTTTACTATCAAGTGCTGGGCAATTTATTAAAGCTCAGAATCCTGAGTGTACGCCTAAAAAATACGGTATCAAAACTTTAAAAGGAGTCTTGATAATATCTGGCTTGTTTGAAATTTTTGAAAATCAAGATGATGAACTGAACGGAAAAACAGTTTTATACAGAAGCAAAGTTCCGCATCAACAAATTTTTACAGAGAACAGTCAAAACGAATTAATGCCTAGCCGTAGTCTTTTTATCGGTCATTAATAAACAAATTTTACAGTGCGAAGCTACTCTAAATGACGGGTTTAAAAGTAAATGAGCTAAATAAACTAGACTAATCAAAAAATTAAGTTATAGTCAGGATGATAGGGGAGGTCGACCCTATCTAACGTTTCATTCATTGCTTGCATATTAATGGCGGGAGTATGTCAAGACTGGGAATAAGTAAAAAACTTACCAAACGCGCCAACGGTTTTCATTTGTCCCACACCTGGAACTTGTGTGGTATAGAGACTAACTACGCCTAAATTTTGTCTTTCGGTTGCTGTATTGATTGCTGGTTTAATAAAATTATTCTTGACAGTATTTTTAAGCATAACTGGCATACCACCATCTTTATCACAATATCCTGTCTTCTCACAGACAAATTGTCCAGATTGATTGATAAATCGCTCGGAAGCGTATTCGGTGTAAGCTTGTTGTTTAGGGTTAGTGACTGCCATAATAACTCCTAATGTCACTACCGCAATACCGCCTTTAACTAAATTACCTGTCATACTCAGTCATTTTTTGATGATTGCTTTCGTTTTCTATTGTGGCAGATCGATCCAGTTGATGAGAAGAGTGTTAATCAATACTAATAGGATCAACATCGATCGCCATACTAACCGATGCGGGACAACTTTTCTTTAAGTCTTGCAAAGAACCTAATAAACTCTCACTTAAAGCATCAAATTTTAAAAGAATATGCCAACGATAACGACGGGCTACCCTCATAATACTAGCAGGAGCAGGGCCTAATACTTCACCCATTGAGCCTAGCCTTTCGATACATTCATCGGCTAATCTTTCAGCAGTCTGTTGTACTTCGACTCCATCCATCCCACTCAGACGAATTAAGATTAACTTTCCATAAGGGGGATAGTTTAAGCTTTCTCGTTGCGGTAGTTCTATATCTAAAAAACCCTGATAGTTATGATGACGGACTGCTTGAATAACGGGATGTTCTGGGGAATAGGTTTGTATAATGACTTTACCTGGGTTTTCTCCTCTTCCTGCACGTCCCGCGACTTGGGCTAAGGTTTGGAAAGCGCGTTCTGCTGCCCGATAATCTGAATGATACAATAATCCATCAGCCGCCACGACTCCCACTAAGGTGATATTAGCAATATCTAAGCCTTTGGTTAACATTTGTGTACCGACTAAGATATCTGCTTCACCTTTTATGAACTGATTTAAGAGGGTACGGTGTGCATCTTTGGTTCGTGTTGTATCACTATCGAAGCGTAACCATCTAAGATTAGGAAAGCTTTCGGTTAATTCTTGGGTGACTCGTTGGGTGCCACTGCCAAAAAATTTAAAATAGGGTGAACCACATTCGGGACAATTGCGCGGGTGTAATTGGCTATAGTTGCAATAGTGACATCGTAGTAATTCTGTCGCTCCTTCATGGGTGTAATGATAGGAAAGGGAAACATCACAATCAGGACATTCTACGACATAGCCACAATTTCGACACGATACAAAGGTACTATGACCGCGACGGTTAATAAATAGAATGCCCTGTTTTTGTTGTTCGACTAGCTGATGTAAAGCGTCTTGTAAAGAACGGCTAAAAATCGAACGGTTGCCCTGTTGTAGTTCCCGTCTCATATCGACAATTTCAACTGGAGGTAAGGGACGCGCTTGGATGCGTTCAGGTAAGGAAAGATAGTAAGTGTGCTTAGTATTTTCTTGAATATTAATCCAAGTTTCAAGAGAAGGTGTTGCAGAACCTAAAACTAAAGGACACTGTTCTAATTCTGCTCGCCATTGGGCAACTTGTCGAGCGTGATAGGTTGGGGTAAGTTGAGTTTGTTTGAAACTAGAATCATGTTCTTCATCAAGAATAATAATTCCTAGTTTTGGTAGGGGGGCAAAAATCGCCGAACGAGTTCCAATCACGATTTGTGGTTCACCTGTCAGCATTTGTCGCCAGGTGTCATAGCGTTCACCGACGGATAAGGCACTATGATAGACACAGACTCGTGAGCCAAATCTAGCACGAAAGCGATCGGTTAGTTGGGGTGTTAAACCGATTTCGGGAACTAATACCAGTGCTGATAATCCTTTTTCGAGAAGAGGTGCGATCGCTTGAATATAGACTTCTGTTTTACCAGATCCCGTGACACCATGCAATAAAATTTGATGATAATTCGTGGTTGCTTGAATTTGATTTAAAGCGTCATTTTGAGTCGGTGTTAGTTGTTTCGCGCTATCTTTAAGGGTTTCAGGATGAGAGAGTAGGCGAAGTTTTTCCCGTAATTCAATTACTAAATAACCTTTTTTGGCTAAGGTTTCAATGACTGATGCACTAATTTTAGAAAGTTGTAGTAATTCAGTTAGCCATAATTCCCCCCCACGATGACGCAAAACTTCAATGACTTCACGCTGTCTGTCTGTTAAATCAGGAGGAAAATTATTAATCACAAGAGTAACGGCTTTTTGCTGCTTGATGCGAGTTGTTTTCGGTGGCTCTAAATAACTTTCTACCCACCCGCGTTTAATTAATTCTTTAATTCCTTTTTGTGCATTTCTGACCTCTTTGTAAATATGTAGTGCGCTGTAGTTGCCTTCTTTTTGTGATTTTAGTAAACGTAAAATTTCTTGTGCGTTTAGACTACAAAAAATCTCTGCACCATCGGGCAAAACATCATACTTAAGACGGATGCGACGTTGTGACTTTCCGAGGAGTTTTGGAGGTAAAGCCATCCGAATCACCGTCATCAAATCTGTGTAGTAGTATTTGGCTACGCGATTGAGTAAATCCCAATAGGTTCGAGGAAAAAGACCCGATGTTATGACATCTTCTACTTCTCGAATTCGTGCTTCTGTTAAGTTTTCTGGCAAACTCTTGACAAAACGAATCGCAATCCCACCAACAATTTGCGAGCCGAAAGGAACGCTAACAATGTCGCCTGGTTGAATCGATAAATCTGAAGGGACAGAATAGGTAAATAGTTTTTCATCCCCGTGTTCTGTATTTAAAGTTCCTGGGCAATCGACTAAAACTTCTAACCAGCGAGTTTGTAGAGTTTCGCTCAAATAAGAGACTTTTAATTCTGAAGCGATTAACGTCGAATCGTAAGCGCACATAAAATTTACTACTCAGGTGATTCTCAGATACTTAATTATAAGGCAATTTGACGATAGTTCCGCTTCACAAATAGTTAATATAAAGAAAAACAACCTAGCCATTTTAAAAATCATCGGATACAGTATAAAGAAAACTGGTTTGTAACTTTCATTCATTGTAGTTAAACATACAAAAAATATGACAAATTGGTTACAGATTAACTTAAATTATTAGTCAATTAATTAAGAAAACGTTTACAAATTAACAAAATACAAAAATCAATGTCAAAATCTTCCCATCGGGAAAACAGATGAATTTATAGATACAGTTTCATCAACAGGGCTTATGAATAACTTTAAAATACCGCCAAATCAAACTAATGAACTTCTCATCAACAGCGATGAAAAAATCTCACCAATTGAAGAAGAAATTGAACAGCATT